>ENA-OQJX01000253-OQJX01000253.1-human-gut-metagenome-genome-assembly--contig:-NODE-253-length-33228-cov-1.706867_pt1 | contig 33228 bp, 49 predicted proteins | sample MGYA00242615_ERZ504782 | MGnify/ENA primary metagenome ERZ504782 (study PRJEB26092, sample SAMD00036354) | human gut metagenome | host: Homo sapiens | study: EMG produced TPA metagenomics assembly of... | reverse complement strand
AGGTCGATAACGAAGAATTGCGCAACAAGCTGGTTTTCGCCAATGAACAGGGCTGGCAGTGGGCGGTCATTGAAATGGTGGCTTCCTACGGAATGGCCGTGGGCAGGGAAGTGTTTGATACCGTCCTCTGGATTGGGCGTTTCTATGAAGCACTGTCCATCCAGATGGCGCAGAAGCCGCGGCTTCTCTGCCGCATCGAAGAAAAGCGGCACATCTGCCATGACAGCCGGGCAAATGACCCAGCCATCCGGCGGGCGCTGATTGACCGTTTCGCAACCCACGATTTGAAAAACGGAAAAGGCACCAGCAAGAACCCGGATTTTTTCTACGGTTTCAAGGCGGACATTTGGGCGGCATACGCCGTCGGTCTGACTGCCATTGAAAATCACAACAACGATTACAAAATTTCATCTGATTGCTGAAAGGAGTACATACCATGAGCGAAATTTCCAACTACGAGGCCCAGAAGAAAAAGCTGCAGGGCCTGTGCGATGAGCACAACTTCACGTTCCGCTTCTTCAAGGATCGCTATCCCATCACGCTGGTGATCACCCCCATCAACGACGTTGCCACCCAGATGGATATGCTGGGCAATGTGGAAGAAACCGGCTATTGCAGTCAGGATTCTTCTATGTGCTGGTACTTTGAGAACAGCGAGCTGAAGACCAAGGTCAAGGGTACGTTCAGCATCGACAAGGTTCTCCGCACCAAGATTGAGAACATCCTGCTGAAGATGATCTCTTTCTGGCAGCAGTACTTCTTCCGTGACCTGATGGAGAACGGCAAACTCCGCAATTTCGGCGTGCCGGTGCTGATGTGCCGGATTCCAATTCTCAGAGGGATTCCCAGCAGGACACCAAGCAGGAGACCCCGCAGGACGACACCGACGATGAACCGACCGAGGACTCCGCTGAGGACGATACGGAGGAATAACCGATGGCAAAGGCAACGGCAGTGCGAAACATCCGGGACGACCACCAAAAAGCATTCCTGAAAATCTTCAACAGTCTGTGCGGCCGGTTCAATCGGTGGCAGGTCTGGCAGGACTTCGTGATGGTGACCGCCATTGAGATTTCCAATGCCACCGACAAACAGAATGCTCAAGAGCGCACCAAAACCTATCAGACCATCATTTCCAAGTACAGCGATGCCGAGCAAAATAAATTTGCTGAATTGCTGGCCGAGGTCATCATGGGAATGGAGCAGAACCCCGACCAAGATTTTTAGGGGAACTGTACATGCTCTGTGAGCTGGGCAACGATGCATCCGGGCAATTCTTCACCCCGTATGACGTTTGTAGGTGCATGGTGGAAATTTCCGGGGGAAGCGACCCGGCGGCAGAGAATGCCGGCTTCTTTTCGGTTTCGGACCCGGCCTGCGGTGCGGGCGCACTGCTGATTGCTTTTGCCAACCTGTGCAGGAGAAAAAATATCTGCTACCACGACAAGGTGCTTTTTGTGGCGCAGGATATTGACCTGATTGCAGGACTGATGTGCTACATCCAGCTCAGTTTTTTAGGCTGTGCTGGATATGTAGTCATCGGGAACACCATTACAGAACCAAGCACCGCGTATGATCGCCGTGGGCTGCTCCCGGCGGGGCCGCAAAGCAGGATTTGGTACACACCGTTCTTTTCTACGGACATTTGGTTTCTGCGCCGCCAGTGGGCGCAGATAGAACTTCTGATGAAGCCTGTCTGCCGCCAGACCGAGCAAGCAGAGCCGGAACACAAAAAGGATGATGCTGCACCGCCGTTGTGTGAGACCAAGACCGGGCAGCTCACATTTTTCTGAAACCATGGAGGAAAATAAATCATGGCAGAGATCACGAACATTGCGTGCAGGAGACTGCATCCGCACCCTGACAACCCCCGCAAGGAACTGGGGGATTTGACGGAACTTGCCGCCAGCATCAAAGAGAACGGCATCTTCCAGAACCTGACCGTTATCCCCGGCCACTACCTCAACAGCCGGGAGTACATTGCGAAGTGCGTTGACGAGGGCGGGGATGCCGCAGCAGCAGCGGCAGCATGGACACCCAAGGCTGTGTGGTCCAGCGATGACTACACCATCATCATCGGGCATCGCCGGGCCGCGGCCGCACAACAGGCAGGATTGTTTGAAGTGCCCTGCGTGGTCGTGGAAATGGACGAAAGGGAACAGCTGCAAACCATGATGATTGAGAACATGCAGCGTAGTGACTTGACTACCTATGAGCAGGCGCAGGGCTTCCAGCTGATGCTGGATCTGGCGACACGGTAGAGCAGGTGGCATCCAAGTCTGGCTTCTCCCAGTCCACCATCCGCCGCAGGGTGAAGCTCCTTTCTCTTGACCGGGATGCGTTCCGCCGGGCAGAACTTCGCGGCGCCACTCTTTCGGACTACGCAGAGCTGGATAAGATTGAGAGCGTTGAGGACAAAAATAAGGCGCTGGAAGCTCTTGGCACTCAGAACTTCCGCCGGGTGATGCAGGAAGTTCTGGAAAATCAGAAGTTGGAACACCGCAAGGCTGAATGGATTGCAGACCTCAAGAAATTTGCAATCGAAGACCCGAATGCTACTTATCAGACCCACGAACACGTTACCGGGTACAGCAAGTGGAACATCACCAAAGATGTTGTTGTGCCGGAAGATGCAGATCATGTCCAGTATTTCTACAAGGTGAGCAGTGGGCAGATTGATTTGTACAAGACCCGTGATGTGGCCGCAGAGGATGCCGAAAAGGCAAAGCGGGATGCCGCCCGCGAGGAAGAACGCATGATTGGGGAAAGTTTCCACAACATCACGGAACTTATGTTCAATCTCCGCCGTGAATTCGTGGTGGAGCTGACTCCTACCGATTGCAAAAAGGGCTTCCCGGCTATTGCCCGCTACATGGCCTGTGCCGCAGACGATAATTTTGATTTAGACCTGACGCTGATTGGAAACATCCTCGGTGTGGAGCTGTCGCAGGAATTTGTGGACAGTTCCGGCAAGGACTGGTACAAAATTCTGGATGAAGATGGGGTCTACGGTACAATGCCGGAAAAGGTGCTGCTGGCACTTGCCTATTCTTCGATGGACAGCAGCTATTGCGGTTACTGGAGTAAGGACTGGAATGTTGAGCGCCAGAAATATGTGTACTCTTATCGGGAAAATCCGACACTGGATGCCACCTATGAAATGCTGACGGCGCTGGGGTATGAGATCAGCGACGATGAGCAGGCATTGCGGGACGGCACCCACAAGATTTTCCAGGAGTACGGCCCGATGAAAAGAAGTGTCGGATTGTGACTACTGCAAGGCGGCACACCCAAACTGTGATAAGTGCTGCAAAACCTGTGATGAACCTTGCAATGCCGTTCAGGACTGCAAGAAAAATGAAGAAAGGACTGAAAACGATGAATGAGAAAACTATGGGGGCTATCCCTGTTTCTGCACTGGAGCGTCTGGAGCAGAGCGCTGTGAAGCTGAGCCTGATTACTTTTTGCCTGCGTCACGAGGAACTCAAGGCCGCACCTGATGCGGCGGAGATCCACAGCATCAAATCTGACCTGAGCCGGGCATTGCGGGAGGTCATCACCAATGCTGCCGCCTGTGCGCTGACCGGCGGTGCCACGGAAAAGGCAAGCCCCCCTGCGGGGGCAGAGCCTAAGCGTATCCAGCGGAAAGAAGTCCCCAAAGGCACGGCCTACGGTGTCCTGCGCCTGCGCTGCCCGAAATGCGGGGATGTGTTTGGCCGGTTCCTGCGGGAACCCAGCGCCAGCGTGACCTGCCGCTGCGGCGGAGAGGTTCAGCTGGACAACCTGACACGGTATGAATTCACCTGCCCTGCTGTGACTTTGAAGCCCGTGGCCGCACCAATCTGGAAGACCCCGAAATCACGGTGCCCTGCAAGTGCGGCAACCCGGTCACGATGAAATGGGACCGCAACAAGCGTATGTACCATGAATGATGCCAACATTCCATTGGCGGGAAACTGCCATTGTTTGGACTGCATGGATGGAATGGCACAATTCCCGGATAAATATTTCAATCTGGCCGTAGTTGACCCACCGTATTTTAGGGGGCCAGAACGCCGGGGCTATTATGGCTCAAAGGTGAGCAAAATCGGAGTACACCGCGATTACCCGGTATCCCCGGCATGGGAGGTACCGGGTCGGGCGTACTTTGATGAACTTCGGCGGGTGTCAGAACACTATATTGTTTGGGGATGCAACTATTTTGCCTACGAATTTGCACCCGGCAGGATTGTGTGGGATAAGTGCAATCAGGCTACCAGCTTTTCAGATTGTGAGCTGGCGGCAACAGATCTATTCACAACCGTACGCCTGTTTCGGTATATGTGGTCTGGCATGATGCAGGGCAAAAGCATCAAAGAGGGCCATATCATGCAGGGGAACAAAAAATTGAATGAGGTGCGCATCCATCCGACGCAAAAGCCAGTGGCATTGTATGACTGGATTTTTCAAAACTATACGTCTCCGGGAGACCGAGTACTGGACACTCATCTGGGAAGTGGAAGCAGCAGGATAGCCGGTTACAGTGCCGGTCTGGAATTTACCGGTTTTGAGATTTCCGCTGAATACTATTAACCGGCAGGAAAGACGTTTTCAGGAGTATACGTCACAGACAGATATGTTTCATCTTAATTTATCGGAGGTAAACAGCATGAGTAAAGCTGTCCTTATCAGCATCAAGCCCAAGTGGTGTGACCTGATCCGGCAGGGGCGCAAGACGGTTGAGGTCCGCAAGACCTGCCCGAAGCTGGAAGTGCCGTTCAAGGCTTATATCTATGAGACCATGGATGGCGGTCGTGGGAGCGGCCTTGTTTTCGGTGAGTTCACCTGCACCGGCTTTGATGTGTTCAGGCCGATCGGTAAGGGCATCAGCATCAAGCGCTTCCCGGCGCTGTATGAAAGCTGCCTGACCCTTGATGAAATCGTAAAGTATGCGCAGGGTGAGCCGGTATACGGCTGGCAGATCTCTCAGCTGAAGCTCTACGAGGAACCGCTCAAGCTGGAGGACTTCTCTCGGCACGGCTTCTGTGGCATGAACGGGACTGGTGTTTGCGGCAATGCAGACTGCGAGAACTATCAACCGTCCGGCAACTACATGGATCCGCCTACCTGTGCAATCGATGGCTGCATCCTGTATGAAGCGCCGCAGAGTTGGTGCTATGTGGAAGAAAGGGGATGCTCAGAATGATGTGGATTAAGATGGCCGAAGCCGTAAAGTGGATCGCGTGAGCATCGCAGTATCTGTTGCTATCTATGTGACAGGGAATTGGAAGTTGCTTTGGTTCTTCCTTATTCCCATGTTGTCTTGAGGGAGGGGGAATGCCTGATGTCAAGTTTTCAAAAAGATGTCCAGCTCCTCACTGATTTGCAGGAGCTGATCTCCGATGCAGAGCGCACCGCCAATATGCCGGGGTATGCGGGGGCTGTGTTCAATGCAATCTCCCCGGCGCTGAAAGCGGCCATGCCGGCAGCACAGAAGAAAGCCCGGCGGCAGATCGATGTGCTGACCCGCGCCAAAAAACGACTGATGGAGCTGATGGAGGAACCGCAGAAATGACCAACGGTGACTTTATCCGCTCGATGTCGGATGCAGACATCCGGGAAAACTTCACCCAGCTGCTCTGTGAATTCGTCCAGCGGAAGCAGACGAGCCGTTGCCGGAGCAGAGAACATTGCTTCCACTGCATCAAGGACTGGCTGAAAGAAGAAAGCGTGGCACTTAGGAGGCCGATGATGACACTGAATGAGATTCGCAAGCTCCGGGGGATGACCCTCAGCGAGTTTAGCCGGAAGTCAGGGCTGTCCCCGCATACTGCACGGAACCTGATGGGCTACAGGGAACTCTACGGAAATCCTCGGATGGACACGATGGTGGATGCGGCGCGGGCGCTGAATGCGGTCGTGACGATCACCCCCAAGGGCCGTGACGATCCGCGCCAGAAAGGAAGCGCATGACTCCTATTCCATTCCGTGAGCAGAACATCACCTATAACCCGCCGGAGGGCATGGAAGACAAGTGCGAAGCGCTTCCAGCTTTCCGGGGAGAGGGACAGGTGATCTCCTGCTGGCATCTTACATTATGGGAGCGCATCAAGCTCCTGCTGACCGGGCGGCTGTGGTTCTCGGTGATCGGCAATGGACAGCCGCCTATCTGGCTGGGCGTGGATTGCCCGTTCATCCGTAAATAATCCGACTGCAAGACCTGTTTTTTTGCCGTAAAATGTGCTAAAATAATTGGGTAGCACCTCTACAAATTGGAGGCCGCGCACATATTACTGGAGGTCAGGTATGACGGTGCAAGAGCTGTCCAGATACTTAACGCTTCGCAAGCAGATTGATGAGGACAAAGAAATCTACGAGAACATGTGCCAGAAGATGGGGCCAGCATCCCCGTCACTGTCAGGAATGCCCCATACTCCCGGTGTTCGTGACAAGGTTGGTGATCTGGCCGCAGACCTGGCAGATTTGGATGCCGGCATCAAAGAGCTTGAAGCCGAAGCCGAGAGGGTGCTTCCAGCAATAGAAGAATTCTGCGTGTCGATTTCAGACCCGCGGATGCGCCTGATTTTCAGGCTCCGTTTCGTGCGGTGCCGCTCATGGGCAGAGATCGCAGGAACACTCGGACGGTACTATACCGAAGCCGGAGTGTGCAAGATGGCATATAATTACCTCAAAAAGATAGCCTGAACCAAATTCAAAAGGCCGCTGCTTCAGTGTGAAAATGCTGATTCAGCGGCTTTTTCTTTTGCTTGCCTGCCACGGGTGGAAAGCGTAGTTTGTCAGATGACTTCCAATGGCTTCTGATGGGTTCCAATGACTTCCAATCGGTACGAATGCTTTCCAATGCTTTCTGATGACGCAAGGCGCAAGGCATGGTATTATTATGCTACAAAATCCTAAACAAAGCCGGGCGGTGCAGATCATCTGATGTGCGCCGCCATTTTTATGGGAAGGAGGATTTTTCGCCCCGCGTTGCTCCTTTGCGCGGGAAATCGTGCTTCCAGTCATCCCCGGTTCGCCGCTGGGGCTGTCTGAAAGCAGGTCATTATAAGGAGCAATTCATGGAAATCAGAAAAGTACCTATCAGCCTGCTCAATGCAGCACCCTACAATCCGAGAAAGGATTTGCAGCCCGGCGACCCGGAATATCAGAAGATTGCCCGGTCAATCGAAAAGTACGGCTGTGTTGAGCCTATCATCTGGAATGAGAAGACTGGCAACGTGATTGGTGGTCACCAGCGCTTGAAAGTGCTGGCGGCGACCGGCGCGGTAGAAGTGGATGTCAGTGTGGTGCAGCTGTCCCTTGAGGACGAAAAGGCCCTGAATTTGGCGCTGAACAAAATCAGCGGCCAGTGGGACAATGAAAAGCTGTCTGCCGTCCTGCAGGATCTTTCTGCCGGCTTCGATGTTGAGGTGACAGGCTTCGACCAGCATGAGGTTGACGCACTGGTTGCATCCTTTGCGGAGAGCGGCCATGAGTACGAGCTTCCCGGCTCTGAACCCTATATCAATAATTTCTTTGATTCCGGGGTTCAGGCAAAGCCCAAGGCCGAGGAACCCGCTGCCGCCCCTGCACCGGAAGCCCCGGCACAGGATGCAGAGATGCACCCAAACGCTGCACCCGCACCCAATGAGGTGCAGGCAGTCCAGCCCGGCGGGAAAAAGACCGTCATTGTGCCCGATCTGTCTGAACAGGACGCAACCACCCTCGTGGACGTTCTCAAGGACATGGGCTTTGCGTACCGTCTGGAGGATGCGGCATGACACAGTATGTGATATGCGCACTTCAGATGGAGGGCTTTCACTGCTGGCCGGAGGCTGATGGAGAACTCGCATATCTCAAAAACTCGCACCGTCATATCTTTTTTATTACGGCAGATTTCCAGTTCGCAATGCAAACCGTGAAATAGAAATCATCAGCCAACAGAATGCAATCAAGCGCTATCTTCTCTCCAAGTATGGGGATGAGGATGGCGCTTGTCATTTTGGGCGGCGCTCCTGTGAGGACATCGCCGCTGAAATCTTGAACCAGTTTGAAAACTCCACATCCTGCACCGTCCTTGAAGATGGGTTTGGGGGTGCGCGAGTTGTTCGATAACAACATCAAAGTGCATTTTGCCGGGAGCGACGGCGGAGAAATATTCTACGCCGCTCTGCTGGCAGCACAAACCAAATACCGGCTGTTTTCCTGTTACAAGTACATTCTCAAGTGCCGCCCGGATGATGATTTCCGGCTCCCGGCGGACCATGTAATCCGTGTGCAGGATACAGTCAACCGCCATGTGATACAGGATAGTGGCCTGTTCACGCTGATGTTTGGTGCCGGGAAAGGGCAGACACAGACGTTGGAAAGCCTGACCGAGTGGCAGGACAAGCTCATAGCATTCGTGCAGCAGAACAATCTCCGCTGTACCTGTGTCGAGCTGGACTGCCAGAAAGTGCTGGGCGTAAGGGAAGCGTGGTACTTCCGGGAGCGGATGAAGAAGCTGCTGGATAACCCCCAGATCAACGTATTCCATTTTGAGGATGGGATGCGGGGACTGGATAGCTTGATAGATTTCAGCGACTACATTGCCCTGAGCATCCCGGAACTGCGAATCATCAAGCCGAAGACATTCCGGGAAGACACCCGCTATCTGACCCACTACATCAAAAACCGCAAACCTGAGATCGACATCCACCTTTTGGGATGCACCGATGTGAAGATGATTGCACAGAACAGCTTCTGTACCTCTGCAGACAGCACCAGCTGGCTGTCCGGGGTCAAATATGGCTGGTTCGATGATGGCAACCAAAAGGCGCACATCAACCAGTTCCGCAAAGACCTCATAGAACAGCGGCTATCCGCGGTGAGGATCATTACAGAAGGCAGGGGCTGGAGCTGACGGATAAAACACTTCTCTATGGAGCGAGAGCCAGCCTGTGCGCCACCATCTGCAAACAGAAATATACACGAGCCGCAGGCTCACAAGAATAGGAGCAAAAATGAAAAAGACAAACGAAAATTTGGTGATCCTGATTACGTTGTTTGCAATCAGCATCGTCATTGCCAACGTAACCGGTGCGCGCACCATTACCACCGGCCTGCATATCGGCCCCATTGAGCTGGCTTTGAGCGGCGGTGCCATCACCTATGCCGTCACATTCCTCTGCACAGACATCATCGGCGAGATCTGGGGCAAGGCCACGGCCCAGCGCGTGGTGAAGTATGGCTTTATCGGCCAGATTTTTGCCACCGCCTGCATTATGATTACCGGCGCTTTTCCTGCAACGGATGCCGTCATGGACAATGCCTATCAAACCCTGCTGGGGCAGAACTGGATCTTCGTCATCGGCAGTCTGTCCGCATACCTCGTTTCCCAGTCGTGGGATGTGGCCGTATTCCATGCAATCCGTGACCGCTACATTGCCAAGCATGGCAGCACCAAGGGTGGCCGCTGGCTCTGGAATAACGGCAGCACCATCACGAGCCAGATCTGGGACACGGTGATCTATGCGGTCATCAGCTTCGGCTTCGGTCTGGGCTGGGTGCATACCCACGAGGGCCGGATGCAGCTTATCGGTATCATCATCGGGCAGTATCTTCTGAAAGCCTGTTTGGCGCTGTTGGATACTCCCTTTTTCTATTTCTTCACAAGAAATGCAGACCGCCGCTGACGGCATCGTGTAGCGTGCGCTCTGCGTTCCGTCTGCCAGTTTGAGCAGAAACAAACAAAGGAGGATGGTGATATGTAGATGGACAAGCGGGATAAAGGCTACACTCTGTATAAAAAAGGGCTGTCCTGCACCGAGATTTCCAAGAAGTTGGATGTGTCTATCAACACAGTAAAGTCATGGCGCAAGCGCTACTGGACGCAGGGTGCAGATGCACCCGCAAAACGCACCCTGCACCCAGAGGATGCACCCGCCGCACCTGACCCTGAAACAAGACCAAAACAGGGCGCGCCGCCGGGAAATGTCAATGCCGTTGGAGCAGGTGCGCCAAAGGGAAACCGCAATGCCGTCAAGCATGGTGGGTGGTCTGAACTGATGTTCCGAAGCTGGACAGAGGAACACCGTCAGCTGTTGGATGCCTGTGACGAAGATGTGGATGCAGAAGAACTGCTCATAAATGAGCTGAAATTGCTGACCGCCCGCGAGGGCTATCTGCTGGAGCGTATCTCCCACTATTCCAAAGAGGGAGCCTATGTTCAGACGCAGACCACATCCAAGAGAAGCAGGAACTTCAAGCGGTTGGATGGCGACACTGAAAAGGAAAAGAACGATTTGCAGGCCTATGTGGAGGCCATTGATGCCAAAGTATCAGCCGGGGAGCGTTTGCCGGGCAATGAAACCCTGACAAATTCCACTCTGGAAGCGTCTTACCTCATCATAGAGCGCTTGAACAAGCTCCTGACTGATGTACAGCGGCAGAAAGCCAGTGCATCAACAGCTGGCCGAACTGCGAAGCATGAGCGGCGGCGGAAAGAGTGAACTGGTTGACGACTGGGTAGCAGCCATTCAGGCCGCAGAGGAGATGGACGATGACGCGCCGTGAGTTTTTCCAAAGAAGAATACCGCGGTACCGCAAAGACCCGCTCCTGTTTTTAAGGAAGTGACTCACTTTGAGCCGGATCCATGGCAGCGGGAAGCGGCTGTGGCGGTATCACAGCATCGGCGTGTTGCCATTCGTTCCGGGCAGGGCGTGGGCAAAACGGCACTGGAAGCCAATCTTTATGTGGTGGTTCATTGCCTGTTTTTCCTACCCGCGCATCGTCTGCACCGCACCCACGATGCAACAGCTGGACAACGTCCTGTGGGCAGAAATGGCAAAGTGGCTGGACGCAAGCCCGGTGCTTCAAATGATGTTCACATGGACGAAGACCCGCGTATACATGAACGGCTATGACCGCCGCTGGTTTGCCGTCCCGCGTACAGCCACAAAGCCTGAGTCCCTGCAGGGCTTCCACGAAGACAATATGCTTTTCGTGGTGGACGAAGCATCCGGTGTTGCTGACCCCATCCTTGATGCCATCGGCGGCACCCTGACCGGTGCCAACAACAGGCTTCTCTACTGCGGGAACCCCACAAAGGCGACCGGCGGCTTTGCTGAGAGCTTCCAAGGGGACGGCATGGACTGGTACTGCATGACGGTATCAAGCCGGGACAGCCCCCGCACCAGCAAGGAAAACATAGCTGCCCTCGAAAAGAAGTACGGCAAAAATTCCAATGTGGTGCGCGTCCGTGTGGATGGCCTGCCGCCGGTCGCGGACAGTGATGTGTTCATACCCAGCTACATTGCGGAAAAGGCCACCATGAATGAGCCGCTTCCGCATGACAGCCCGGTGCGACTCTCCATCGGCTGTGACGTTGCCCGTTTTGGTGATGACTGCACCGTCATTGCCCCCAACATAGATGCTGACGTTCAGGAACTGAAAATTCGGAACGGACAGGATCTGTGGGGCGAACGGCAGAGGACATCATCTTTGAGTATCTTTTCCTGCTGGAGAAGTACCCGCAGTACCCCGGCATGGTCTATGCATCATTGATGATACCGGTCTGGGCGGCGGCGTGACCGATATTCTGCGCCATGAAAGGGAAGCCAGAGGCTGAACCAGCTTGAGGTTATCCCGGTGAACTTCGGCGCATCCGTGCCGCAGGAGGATGCAGCCGCCAACTATGCCGACATATCCACATGGATGTGGTCACTGGTTCGTGACATGGCACAGAGCGGGCGGCTACACCTGCCCAATGATACAGAGCTGATTGACCCAGCTTTCCACGCGAAAGTACGCTTTTGCCGGAACACCGCCGAAGCTGAAGCTGGAGAGCAAGGACATTATGAAACGGCGCGGCCTGCCCAGCCTGACCGGGCGGATGCCGTGGCGCTGTCCCTGTATCAGCCATCACCTACACATGGGAAATCGGATAGGAGGAAACAACAGAAACATGGCAGTATTTGGATTCGGACGGCGCAATGCCGTTGGGCGGCAGTACAATGGCGGGAACGTCAGCGTTATGCTGCCCCGGTACACTACGCCGCCCTGAGCGCAATACGCGGGACTGGCTGGAAATGTTTGGCCGCAACCCGCGTTTGGCGGTTGTGGATCGCATTGCTTCCGACCTGTCCACCTGCGCCGGTAAGCTGTACCGCAAGGATGAAAACGGGGAAGAAGTGGAAATCACGGACCATCCCTTTTTGAACTTCATGGCGCATCCGAACCCCCTCTATGAAATGACTTGGGGTGCGTGCTGGCGGTTGCAGCAGATCTATCTGGAACTCAAGGGCGAGGGCTACTTCGTCTATGAATTTGATGCCCTCGGTCGTCCGGTGGAGCTGTGGCCGCTCCCTACACATTGGGTGCAGCAGACCCCCTATGTGGGCTACCCCTACTATGAAATCAGAACGACCGGCGGACTCATCCGGCAAATCCCGGTGGACGATATTTTCTGCATGAAAGAACTGAACCCGCTTGACCCCTACAAAAGAGGTCTCGGTGCGGCAGAGTCCCTTGCAGATGAGATCGAGACGGACGAGTACGCGGCAAAATTCCAGAAGAAGTTCTTCTACAACGATGCCACTCCGACCACGCTGATCTCGATGCCGGGAAGCAATAAGGATCAGCGCGACCGTTTCAGGTCCGAATGGAATGAGCGCTTCCGGGGACCGTTCAACTCCCACGGCATTGCCACGGTGGACGGCAACGTGACCGTGACGAAGCTGGCCGAGAACATGCGCGACATGGATATGACGGAGGGGCGAAGGTTCCTCCGGGATGCCGTGCTTGAGCATTTTGGTGTTCCGCGTGAAATCATGGGCATCACGGAGAGCAGCAACAGAGCCACGAGCGAAGCGGCTCAGTACATCTATGCCCAGAACGTCATCATGCCACGCTCAACCGCCGGGAAGAAGCCATCAATACACAGATTTTGCCGTTCTATGGCAATGATCTTGTCTGGCATTTTGATGATGTGGTCCCGCGCTCGCAGGAATTTGACAAGGCCAAAGGCATTGACGGCTGGAATGCCGGGCTTTTGACCAAGGATGAAGCACGCGAACTGCTGGGCATGGAACCCTGCAAGACCGGCGGTGACTGTTTCAAGATCACCATTTCCGATATGTTCATCGGCTCCAACGATGACCCGGCGGAGGTGACGACCGACCTGATGCAGGAAAGCACAGATGAAGTCGAAGTCACGGATGATGAAGATACCGGCGGGATGCTGTTTATGAGTGACCGCCGTGAGCATGAAGAAAAATCCCGCACGCAGAACATCGGCAATCTGCTGGCGGCCGCCCAGAAAGCCCAGAGAGCGAAGTTTGAAGTTGCCACGATGAAGTTCTTCAAGCAACAGCAAAAGCGGCTCTCCGGCACTCTGAGCGGCACTGAGAAAGCAGACTGGAGCGTGTGGGATGTCTTGATGCCTACATCACGGAAAACCATGTGGAAGACAGCGCCGCATGGTCTGCCCTCGGTGAGCAGGAGCAAAAAAATCTTGTGGAGCAGTTCATTGGTGGTCTTGTCAACTGGCCGTCTGAGGAAACGGCAATGGAGGAAATCTTCAAGCCGCTTTGGAAGCAGACCTATGATGAGGGTACCCGGATTGCAAAACAGGCCTACAATATCCGCGGTGTTGACCGCCCGGAGCTGCTCAGTCAGGCAAAGCTCCATGGTGGGCAGCGTGTCCGTCATGTGACACAGACCACCAAGGAAAATATCTCCCGCATCGTGGCAAACGGCATTGAAGCTGGTATTGGCCGCGAAAAGATGGCGGATGAGATTTTGCAGGAGTATGAGATCCAGACCCGGAGCAGGGCGCGGCTCATTGCAGACCAAGAAACCGTTATGACGCTGGAGACCGGCCACTATGACATGATGCAGAAAAGCGGCGCCACAACGAAGACGTGGCATCACCGCCCGCAGAAGAACCCTCGTGATGGTTCCAATGGCGGTCCGAACCATGTCAAGATGGACGGAGAGACCGTGCCGATCGATGCCCGGTTCTCCAATGGTCTGCGGTATCCCTGCGACCCGGAGGGGCCTGCACGCGAAACCATCAAATGCAGGTGCTACGTCACCTACAACAGATAAAGGAGGGCGTGAGAGTGGTATTCACGCGAGAAGATGCAGCTCGTGCTGCACAGACCATCGGCATTGACTTCAAAAAGGAAGCATTCCAGCTGGAAGACCTGCTGAACGGCATGAACACAGAGCTTGCCCGGCACGGTACCAAGGCAGGAACGGTCGATGTTACACACGATGACCCCACAATGACGGCGAAGCTGGCAGTTGCAAATCTGCGGGTATCGCCGTCTTATTATTCCCAGCGCGTGGGGAAAAGCGCATGGGAACGCTCCTTGCACGGGGAGTAAAGCACAAGGGCGCAAAGACCGAGTACAAAACCGTGGAGTTTGAACTGGAGGGCTTTGACGATAAAGAGGTACATTCTCCGGCTATGGAGCCGTGTTCTCCAATATCGACAGCGGCGGCGACATTATTGAGCCGGGTGCCTTCACGAAGACCATCGCCGAGGGCATCGGCCGGGTGAAAATCCTGTCCGGGCATAACGATAGTCTGCTGCCGATCGGCATTCCCACCGAACTCCGCGAGGATGCAAAAGGTCTTTTTATGAGCGCCAAGATCAGTGATACCACTCTCGGCAGGGATGTGAAGACGCTGATCCATGACGGCGTTCTGTGCGAACTCTCCATCGGCTATGACCCGGTTGTGTTTGACTACGATGAGAACGGCATCCGCCACCTCCGCGAAGTCAAACTCTGGGAAATCAGCGTTGTCACATGGGCCATGAACGAACAGGCAGTCATTACGGACCACAAATCGGATGATGCGGCGACCCGCATCGAAGCGGAAGCGCAGGCCATCGTTACCGAGGTAAAGGCTGGACGCAAAATTTCTGCTTCCCGCATGAAGTCCCTCAAGGATGCCTGCACGTCCATGAAAGCCGCCACAAAGCTGCTGGATAAGATCATTTCGGAAGCGCAGGGTGACAACGGCAAGGGGCATCCCCCGGTAAGCGCACACAAGTCCGTGGAACGGAAATCCGCTCCGAAGAAAACTGTAGAAATTATTTTTTGACACAGGAGGAAAAATCAATGCGTCTGAAAAACAGAAAGAAGTCCGCAGCCGCCATCAAGTCTATGAAGGTGGGCACCGATGAGCTGAAAGACCTCATCAAGGGCGCCGTCAAGGAAGCTATGGGCGAGGAGGACGATACCGGCGATGATGGCAGTGATACTGCCGCCGCGCTGGATGGCGTTACCGCAGAGGACATGGCCGATATTATCGAACAGGCCGTGGACAATGCCAACGCAAAGCGCAAGTCCCGCAAGGATGCTGGTGAGGAAGTCGGCGATCTGACGGCTGATGAAGTCATTCAGGAAGCCGCTGAGATCATCGATGCCATGACCGCAGATGAGGGTATGGACGATGATGAAGCCGATCCTGAGGGCAAGGATGACGATGAGGCTGACTCTGATGAAAAGGATGACGACGAAGCCGCTTCTGAGGATGATGCCAAGCGCCGCAAGTCCGCTGCATTCCGCCGTCAGGTGAAGTCCGGCACCGCTCCTGCCAGCGTAAGTACTCCAGCCTGTTTATGGGCGGCACCGCTTCTGCCAAGAAGCAGCAGAAGAGCGTTCCCCCGCTGGTGAATCTCGCCCGCGCCATCAAGTGTCTGGATGTCTTCGGCCGGCATGACCCGGAACGTGCTGAGTTCTACGCCAAGAAGTACTACGAGGATATGTCCATGGCCCGCGAGTTCAAGGCCATGTCTGCCACCAACCCGACCGCTGGTGGCTTCCTGATCCCGGAAGTCTATCTGGATGAGGTCATTGAACTGCTGTACAGCAAGACCGTCATCAAGGAACTGGGCGCACGCACCATTCCGCTGGAGAACGGCAACCTGAACATCCCGCGCATGACCTCCGGCACCCGCGCTATGTGGGGCGGTGAGGGCCGAAAAATCGCTTCTACCCAGCCTGCATTCGGCAATCTGCGCCTGTCTGCAAAGCGTCTGGAAGCCATTGTGCCCCAGACCCGCGAACTGCTGATGAGCACCAAGTACAGCGCCGATGAACTGTTCGCCGCTGATCTGTCCCGCCGTATGCAGCTCGGCCTTGACTGGGGCGCTCTGTACGGCACCGGCGGCGAGTTCCAGCCCACCGGCATTGCCAACACCCCCGGCATTGAGAAGATCGACGCAAAGAAGATGGATGCCCAGTATGCCGCAGACGGCAAGCTGACCGCCGATTTCCCGGTCTATGTGAAGTCGCTGGTTATGAGCAAGAACGTGGACGATCAGGCTCTGGGCTGGGCTTTCAACTCCTTTATGGAGGGCTATCTCAAGAACATCAAGACCACCACTGGCGACTACATCTACCGCGATGAGATGAACGCTGGCAACTTCCTTGGTATGCCGTACAAGGTTTCCAACCAGATCCCGACCGACAGCAAGACCGGCTGCACCGAAATGTTCTTCGGCAACTGGGCAGACCTGATGATCGGCGATCAGATGGGTCTGGAGACCTACACCACTCTGACGGTACTTGGACGGACGAGAACGGTGTCCAGCACAACGCCTTTGAGGAAAATCTGACCGGCACCCGTGCGCTGATGTACGATGACATTGGCGTGCGCCATGTTGAGAGCTTCGCCTACGTCCACAATATCAAGGTTATCTGAGGAGGAAGACTGCTATGAAAAGAGCACTGTTTGATACCGTCACCGTCCTGCCGTTTGCCAGCGGCAATGAGTTTGACCGCACCGGCTATGAGAGCGCCGTGCTGGCTGTTACTGTGGAAGCATCCCAGACGGCCACCATCAAGGTCGAAACCGCCGACAGCACCGCCGGTCCGTATGAGCCGGTCAAGGACAGCCGCATCTTCGTTGATAACCCGGTCAACGAGGATGGCGAGGCCGTCATCGAGAACGAAGCCGAAGCTCAGGCTGTGGCGAACCTCGACATTGACCTGATCGGCTGCAAGTCCTGCGTCAAGATCACCGCCACCAACGGCACCATTGGTGCGCTGGCGCTGGGTGATGCCACCAACTGCCCTGTCAAGGAAAGTATCTGATGGAGGCTGCATGATGGCGAGAATGTTCAAACCGCCCAAGTCCGCCCCGCGCCCTGCTGAGAACAAAGCAGTTCATGCAAAGGAGCGGAAGACCGCCGCAACCCCGCCTGCGGCTTCGCAGGAAGCCCCGGAAAGGCGCTCAGTAAAATTCCCCCTCTGATGGGAAAAGCCTGTCAGAGGGCTTTTATTTGGAGGTGTCGTGTTGGCCGTAACACTGAGAGAAAATGCCCTCACCACTCTGGATGCCCTGAAAACCTCGCTCGGCATCGACCCGGCGGAAGAAGATGCACAGCGGGATGCAACCCTTGTGCAGCTTATCAATGCGGCATCTGCGTGGCTGGAAACTCAGCTGGGAAGAAAGCTGGGGAAAAGCACCTACCGGCAAAGATATTGCGGTACTGGAACACAGCAGTTATCGCTGGAGCAGTACCCCATTGTCAGCGTAGAACGTATCACGGACACGTTCACCGGGGAAACCATTACGGACTTCGATTTCAACGAAACCGGCGAGATCGGAATTCTGTTCCGTGAAGATGGATGGACATACCGCGGGCACGTCGGCGGGCTGGCCTATGACTACATTGCCCCCAGAAAATATCTGGAGGTGCAGTATGTGGCCGGGTACATTCTGCCGAAAGATGCCACCGAAGACCATCCGGCCACGCTCCCGGCAGATCTGGAAGCCATTGTTTGGTATATGATCGCCCAGCAGTGGCTATCATTGAAAATGATGCCGCCGGGCTGTCGGCGTTCTCTATCTCCGATGTGAGCTGGACTTTCGATAAGAATATCAGCGAAACATGGCAGTCCGTGATTTCAAAGTATCAGCGGTGGTAACATGAAAATCATTAAAGATGGATTTCGCGCAGATATGGAGCGCATCAAGCGGGAACTGACAGCGCTGCAAGGCGTGAGTATTCATGTGGGTATTCTGGGAGACGCGGGAAGCGACATCCTGATGATTGCCGGTGTGCATGAATATGGAGCGACGATCAGTGCGAAGAATGTCAAGCATCTGGCTATTCCGTTGAATATGGAAGCGAAGAATGCTGGCAGTCCCCGCAAATTCAATGACCTGCGGTTTATTCCCATTTCTCCCGGCTATGGCTTTTTGGTACGCGACAGAAAGCATCCCCAGAAAGCCCCCGGTAGAAAGAAGCAGGAAAAACATGATGCAAAAAAGCATCCGAGCGGCGGCGAAGAAGACCCGCGCCCGAATGAGGACTACGAGTGGATGTATATGCTGGTGGACAGTGTGACCATCCCGGAACGCAGTTTCATCCGAGCGAGTTTCGACACCGGCAAGGCCACGCTGGAAAATATCTGCAAAGAAGCTGTGGACGGCATCATTTTGAAAAAATGGACGGCTCAGGAGGCGGCAGACTACATCGGGAAGTGGGCGGTCGAAATGACCCACGACTACTTCAACACGAAGCTGTCACCGCCAAAGTCTGCTACAACGCAGTTGACCAGCACCCAGTATCAGCCCCTGTTTGATACCGGGCGGCTGTACAACAGCATTTCGTACAGCGTGGAGGGTATCTGATCTATGAGAAAATGGAAAGGGCCGCAGATTCCGCGAAGCCTGCTGCACAGTATGTACGAGGTGCATACCGAGGGCGGCGGCTATGATAAGGAGCAAGGCGGACAGTGGAAGCCGGGAAAAACGGTCGAAACTGCTTTTCAGGGCGTTGTGATGCCGCTGAACAATGAAGATTTGCAGTACATTGACAGCGGAAGCTATACGCTCAATGCTCAGAAAGTCTATACGAATGGGCACACCCTGCAGGTGGGTGCCCAGTTCCGGGATGGGTTTGACGGACAGATCTATACGGTCAAGCAGGAGTTGACCCACGGCCCGGTGCATTCGATGAAGCGCTACATGGTTGAGAAGAAAGGGGAGAGCAACCCGAAATGAATTTCAGGGAACTGCGGAACCGTCTGATCTCAAGCCTGTGGGATTACATTGGATGCCCGGTCATTCTGTCAAATCAGGTTCAGCCGGAAGCTGAGCCGCCGTTCTGCATCTATACGGTAACTGCACCGTATATCCCGGACGGCGGCATGGGTGACTATGAGATTTCCGATGTTGCCGAGGGCGTGAAAATCTCTCGGATGGAAATGCCCTCGGCTACATTCTCATTCACCTTTTGCAGCCAGAACCGCACTGCAGAGGATGGCTCTGCGGTGAACGGTGAGGATGAAGCGTGGGCGTTCGCTGATAAGGCCATCAGCTATTTTAAGCACGCAGGGCAGGATGATTTCCTTGCGTTGGGTGTGGCTGTGGTTGATGTGGGTCAGGCACAGGATCGCACAACGCTTCTTGTGGACGAAGCCGCCCGGCGGGTCGGCTTTGATGTACAGATTCGGTATACCCGCATCGATGAGCGCGAAACCGCGTCCATCAAAAAATTAAAATTTAAGGAAAGGACTGAATTGGATGAAAGATATTCAGGTTTTTACCGCGCTCGATGCAAAAACCGTGGCGGCGCAAAAGCTGGACATCCTGCTGCTCTCGACCGAGGGCGCAGCTGACATGGCAACGTACAATGACCTTGAAAAGCTCAAGGCGGCATTTCCGGGGAAAAAGGTCGCGGCCATGGCGGACAAGATGTTCAATCAGGATAACACCCTTGCGATAAGCTTATCCGCAAGGTGCGTGTGGCTGGCATCGAAAATCCTCAGAATGTGGGCGGCACTGCGTCCCGCATTGAAATTGCATTCGGCGAAAATATGCCGACCGAAACGCTGGAAGCAAGCACTGCCTACTATGCCAAAATCGGCGGCAAGGCTGTGGTGGAGATCACCACCAGCGATGAAGTGCCGGTGGACTGCACCGGGCTGGCAAAGGCTGTTCGCAGGAACGTCCTTTGAGGAAGATGGTGTGAAGTTCACCGCTGCGGTGGACGACAATACCGTGACCTACACCAGTACCACCCGCACGGCTGTTTCTGGCTATGCGGAGAGCATCAGCCTGTACAAGGATGCAGACTGCTTCGAGGATATGGGCCTGAGCGGCGCTGTCGTGTCGGTTTCCGTAGGTAAGGCGGATACCACTAAGGCCGAAAACCTCATTGCCGCCATCGAAGACCTGCGCGACCACAACGATGACTGGTATTTCATTCTGACCGACGTTACCGACCCGGTCTGCGTGACTGCCCTGTGCAAGTGGGCGGAAAGCACGGAACCCACGGAAGCAGCGCTGGGTGCCGGTGTGGAAGATCACCGCAAGTTCTACTTCGGCCAGACCAACGACAAGGAATATGTCAACGAGTATGGTCGCAGCGTTGTTACCTATGCTGATAATCTGGCCGAGTGGGCGGATGCAGCATGGGTCGGCAGTGTCGGTCCGTTCTGGCCGGAGAGCGTCACATGGAAGTGGAAAGTGCCGGACGGCGTGAGTGTTGCGGACCTCCGCGACAGTGAGCGCGACCTGCTGGAGGAGAACCGCGTCAATTTTATGACAGCGGAGTATAAGCACGAGTACATGAAGAACGGCATCTGCGGTGATGGGAATTTCATCGACAATGTGTTGGGCGCTGACTACATCACCCATCAGATCCGCGAAAATCTGTATGAGATTTTCATTGCCAACAAGAAGATTGCCTACACGGATGACGGTTTCGCACTGGTTGCGGCCGGCGTGTTCGCGGCACTCAACCGGGCTGTGGAACTGCACATTATCGCAACTGACCCGGAGGATGACACCGGTGTGTACACGGTTGTGATCCCCAAGCGGCAGATGCGACCGATGAGCAGGCCCGCAACCGCCAGATGCCCGACATCAAGTGGAGTGCCCAGCTGGAGGGCGCTGTTCACAGCGTCAAGGTCAACGGTACCCTGCGCGTCACCCTGAATGGCTAAGAAAGGAGGAAGCTGTCATGGCAAGTAATATCGAAGTTGCATCCTATGACCCGAAAAAGGTGAACTTGGTGATGAACGGCAAGATCATTACCGGCTTTGCTTCGGACTCTATGATCACGATTGCCCGCAACGAAGACACGGTTACTACGCAGGTCGGCGTAAAGGGCGATGTGGCATACAACGAAAATGCGAATGAGAGCGGCACCATCACTGTTACGCTGATGGGTACTTCGTCCAGCCTGCCGTATGTCCGCAGTCTTGCGCTCAAGCGTAAGGAAGTCTCTGTGATGATCGTTGATGCCAACGATTCGGCATCGGTCAATGTGGCAGAGGAAGCTGCCGCGTCATCAAACCGCCTGACATCACCCGCGCAAAGGAGATCGGTTCTGAGTCGGTCAGTATCTTTGTGCCGTCTCTGAATTATCGTTAAGCTATGGCCGGAACAAACTGGCCGGAGCGTCCAAAAAGTTTATCTGAAAGGGGCTACCGAAAATATATGGCTAAGACTAAGGAAATCACCATTGGTGAGCAGAAATTCACCCTCCAGAGCGTTTCACCCTCGTGGTACTACGACTTCAACGATGAGTGCGGCAACACCGGCAGCGGAAAGCGCAAAAGCGCAAAGTACATGGACGGCATGTTTAAGAACTGCGTTGTGGCACCTGCTGAGGTCAAGGCAAAGGGCATGGAGTTCTTTGACGACAACGAAGACCTGAAGACCGCCGAAAAGCTGATCTCCGCCATCGAGCAGTTTCTTCGCAGCTGAACTGGACATTGCCAACGCTGCCCACAAAGCCAAAGTCAACAAGGGCTTTTGGTGCATGGTGTGGTCTGGCAATGGCGTGACCTACACAGAACTGCGTCAAATGGATCTGGCGGAGTACCAAGAGTGCCGTCAGGCCAAACGCCTGTGGGTAGAACAGTGGCGTGAAGAAGCAAAAACAAAATGAGAGCCGAACTCTTTTCAAGAGCCGGCTTTTTGTTTTGCGCATCGGGAGGTGAAACCACATGGATGATGCGCGTAACCTGCAATACGGTATCGGTTTTGATACTGCTGATGCTGAACCTCTGTTGATAACCTCGGTGAAAAGGTTGAAACCCTCGAAGAAAATATTGGGGCGGTTGAAGTTGGGGCGCAGCAGATGGGTGCATCTGCGGTTTCTGCCTGCCAGATGGGGCAGGGAGCGGCCGAGCGCTTCACCGGAGCTGTCGGTGATGCTCTGGTGGGTGTGGATGATATGGCTTCCAGTGCATCCGAAGGCGGGCAATGCGGCCCAAAAGGCGGCGGGTCATTGGAATATGACCGCAGAGGGGCTTGAGTGGGTGGAAGAAGCTGCTCAGGCCGCAGAAGCCGCCGCCGAGAGTTTCCGTGATGAAATGGATGACTCCGGCGGTGCTGCCGGGCGCTTTCGGGCACAGATCAAAAAAACGTCTGAGTCGGCGCAGGACATGGGTGCCGCATTCAAGGGTGCGATGGCCGATGGCTTGATGCCGGCCAGAGCATTGCGAAGTCTTTTCGGACTGGCGTGACCGGGGCGATGGATTTTACCAAGAAACGGGCAGAAATTTTCGCCAACAACATGGTCCGAAATGCGAAAACATCAGCAAGGCATTCCAGCACCCCATTAAAATCATCCGCAGTGGCTGGTGTCCGCACTTCGCCGGGCAAAGAAATCTGAGGATGAAACCGCAGACGGCGCGGACGATGCCGGAGATCATCTTGCGGAAATGGGTGCCGCCGGGGAAGATGCCGGCAACCAAATCAAAGGAGCTATATCCGGGGCGGTCAAGGCTTTTGTTGGCTTTGAAGCCATAAAAAGCGGCATCGAACTGCTCAAGCAGTTTGGTGCGGCGGCGGTGAGCGCATTCTCTGATGCCGAAAGCACTTCAAAGAAATTTGGCCGCTCTTTTTCCGAGGAAGCGGCCGCATGGGCGGATAACTACGCTGACGCAGTGCATCGGAGTACTGCCGAAGTCCAGAGTTTCATGGTCTCCAACAAGGCCATGTATAACGAGTTAGGCATTACGGCTGCTGCGGCCGAAAACCTCTCTGAAATGACAACCTCGCTGGCGTATGACTTTGGTAATGCGTTCAGCATGGACGATTCGGAAGCGCTGTCGCTCATCCAGAGCGCGATCGGTGGCAGCACCGATGCTCTGAATGAGTACGGGATTGTCCTCGACAAAACGGCCTTGAAGAACAGCGCCGCAGCTCTTGGGCTTGGCACCAATATTGATGCTCTGGATGATGCCGCAATGGCTCAGTCAGGCTCAATGCCATACTGGAGCAGAGCGGCGACATTCAGAAAGCCGCGGTCGAGCAGACCGGCGGTTTGACGAACTCCATCAAATCGCTGAAAGGCGAAATGGCTGACTTCATGGCCGATGCCGGAGAAAAATTTTCCCCGGCGCTGGAAGATATGGTCGGCGTTTTTCTGGATGAATGGCCGGAACTGGAGCCGACACTACTTGAATTTGTTGGAATTCTGGCAGATGGGATGAGCGCCGCGGTGCCGGTCATTTCCAATCTGGCACAGAGCATTCTTCCATCCTGATTTCCACGCTGGGAACTCTGTTTGATGCAGCTGGGCCAGTCCTGAGCATCATCGGAGATCTGGCACAGGAAATTTTGCCGCCGCTGGCTGGAATTATCAGCGAGTTGGCGGCGAATGCGCTTCCGCCTTTAAGAGATATTTTCGATGAGCTGAACTATCGTGTGGTTCAGCCCCTGATGCCTGTGTTGCAAGAACTGGCCGAGGATCTACTCCCTGTCCTCGGTATGGCTCTTGGGTCAGCGGCGGATATGGTTGGCCCTCTCGCAGATGCGTTTATGCCGCTCCTGACGGACATTCTCCCTGTGTTCGGCTCGTTGGTATCGACGCTGGCCGGGTCGATCATCCCGCCGCTGACCGATATTTTGCAAGTTGTGATTCAGGCACTACAGCCGATAATTCGGCTCGGCCTGCAAATCGTAGAAAATATCCTGCCGGTGGTGACCCCGCTCATCGAAGCGGCGGGTTCTGTGCTGTCCGGCGTGGTCGTGCCGGTGCTGGACTACATTTCGCCGGTGCTGGGGGTAATCGCCGATGCACTCGGCGTTGTGGTGGGCTGGGTAAGTGATTTGCTCGGATTTTTCACCAGCGGCGTGAGTGCAGTGGTCGATTGGTTCAGCGGGCTGTTCGGCGGGGCAAAGGACAGCACCGATGCCGTGCAGGAACTAACCGGCGCTGTCAGCGATTTGGACGGTGCTGCTGGCACGGAAACCTCGCTGGCGGTTGACACGTCGGAGTATTCCTCCAGCGTTTCACAGGCTTCCCAGCAAGCGCAGGAAGCTGTTTCTGAGGCAGCAACCGCTGCCCGCGAAATCTCCAACGAGAATTACGGGCAGATGGCAGAGGATGCAGAGACTGCCTATGCGAGCATGACCCTTGATGCAGAAATGCTTGGGACCGCATGGAAAAGGCGGCATCCGAGGGCGCAGAAAACATCATCGGGTCTATCCAGAAAATTTTGTCTGCGGCTGATGCTGTCAGCGGCATCAATATCAATCTGAGCAGCAGTGCGAACATTCCGCACAATGCTGATGGCACAGATGATTTTGAGGGCGGCTGGACACACATCAATGAGCGCGGCGGCGAAATGGCATATCTGCCGTCCGGCACCGCAATTATCCCGGCCGACAAGACAGATGAAATTATCAACAACTCTACCAGCAGTTCCAGCGTAACCTATGAGGATCATTCTACTTTCTCTCCGACCATCAGCATCACGCTGGGCGGGGAAACCACAAAAGCCGATGCTGAAGAAATCGTCCGCCGGGTAAAACAGGCGATGGAAGATTTCTGGCAGGAGAAGAAAGAGGAAGAATATCACGAGCGCACCCTGCAGGGAGCGTATGCACAGTAGGGGGTGATTTTGTGGCATACACCATTACAGGCGAAAAGTGCGGGACGGTCCGCCTTGACGCTGAAAAGACCGGCGTAGTCGTAACGGAAAGCGTCCAGCGCAGCAGCAAGGTTACGTCAAACCCGGTGGAAAAGGGTTCCGACATCAACGACCATGTTATCAATGATCCGGTGGTCTTTTCCATTACGGGTGTTTTTCTTGACGAAGATCAGTCCGATATTCTGGAAAGAATGTGGAAAGAAAAAGATGTGGTTGAGTATACCGGGCGCACCCGGATCTCTGACTGCGTTATAACCTCGTTCAAATCCGACATAAGCGCTGACAATAAAAACGGCTCAAAGTTCACCGTAAGCCTCAAGGTCATCAACCGGGTATCCGCAGAGTATGTGGCAAGCGGTGAGCAGATGATGTCCGCACAGGATGCCAACGCTTCAAAAAAGGTTAGCAAGTCGCAGACAAAATCGACTACGGCCGATGGTCTGCATACAACGGTGTCCCAGACTATTTCCTCCAGCGCGTATTCCTCTTATGTCAACAGCTATGCGAACAAGGCGGCAAGCAGCAGCGGGCCGTCTGGCCGCACGACAAGGGCCTACAGCGCCGCGTAAAGGAGTGAAGCTATGGAGGGGTTGAAACTCATCGACCTCGGAAATGAGGTCAGCTATATTGATGTTGACACGTCAAAGGTGCCTTATACGTTCTCCGTCAAGCTGGGCGACAGGACGTTTGCATTCAGCATCCGCTACAATGAGGTGGGCGGTTTTTTACGGTAGATCTGTCGATTGCCAGCACAGGTGAAGTGCTGGTGTACGGTGATATTGTGAGATATGGCCGACCGCTGTTCAACAGCGTGGAGGATGAGCGCTTCCCGGTGCCGGTCATTATGCCGCTGTGCCTGACCGGCGACGATATTTCGGAGGTCACATTTGAAAATTTCGGCAAAGAAGTTCGGCTGTACCTCTGGGAAAGGAATGCAGCGTGAAGTTTTGGAAGCGTCAAGCGACCTTGCAAATAGGGTCGAAGCGGTTTGGCATGGATGATCTCTATTTCAAGTTTACGGTGCCATTTGAGGACAGCGAAAAACTGGGAACAGCGACCATCGAAGCCTACAACCTATCTCCGGCCACTCGCAACAGCATCAAAAAAGGAATGCCGATTATCCTCAATGCAGGATATGAGGGGGACATAGGTGCTATATTCACCGGGAAAGTTTCACAGGTTTCGGACAAGCATAGCGGCACAGAGGTCATTACCACCATTGCGGCCGCTGAAGCCCTGGAAGAATGGCTCTCGAAAGAGGTCAACAAAACCTACACCGCCGGGAGCAAGGCCAGTGCCATTGTAAAAGACCTGCTCAACATTTTTGGGCTTGAGGTTGGAACGATGGAGCTGGCGGTGGATAAAGAATACCCGCGCGGCAAGGTCTGCAAGGGCAAGGTGAAAAATGTCCTGACGGAGATCGTTACCTCTGACTGCAAGAGCCGCTTCCTCATAAGAAACGGCATTGTTACCATCAATGACCCCAAAACAGGCACGAAAACAGGATATGTCCTCAGTGCTGAGTCAGGGTTGTTGAAGGCAGCGGAAGCCACGGACCGCACCGAAACAACAACCCGCCAAACGACCGTCAAGGATGGAAAAGAAAAGCAGGAGGTCACCTATAAGCGGGAATGCCTGCTGAACTACCATCTGGCCCCGGCGGATGTGGTGAAAATAAAGTCGGATACTCTGAATGGAAACCACCTTATCAAAGGCGGTCAGCATACAGGATGCCCGGATGGCGACTGGAAAACAACGATTGAGGTGAAGCCTGTATGAACGGCAAAAGAGAATATGACCTGAGAGATCAGGAGCGCCGTGAACAGGCGGCCAATGTCCGCGTTGGAGCCTTGTGCCGGGTGGAAAAATTTGACCCTGCGGCCATGCGGGTTGATGTGCAGCCGCTTTCCAAAGCACTGGATGCCGGCGTGTATCGTACCCAGCCGCAGATTTTGTCTGTCCCGGTCGCGCTGGTTCGGGGCGGCGGCTTTGTCCTGCGCCCCTGCTACAAAGCGGGGGATGTTGGGGTGCTGCTCTATATCGACCACGATATTGACCGCATTGCGGCATCTGGAGAAGAAAGCGAGCCGAACACGGAACGCAACCACTCTGATGAAGATGCCGTTTTTATCGGTGCATTTGTGCCGGCATCTAACCCGCTGTCTGGACTGCCGGACAACTGCCTTGTGATGGCGACCGAGGGCGGCGGGATCTATGTGGCAGTGAAACAGGACAAGGTGGAAATCAAGGGCGATGTGGAAGTTCAGGGCAAAGTTAAAGTCCGGGATGACGTGATCGCCAAAACGATAAGCCTTGTCAACCACAAACACACGGACAGCAGGAACGGCAACACGTCGGCCCCGCTGCCCTGAGGAGGGGAAGAATGGCAAACATTACTGTTCTGGCATTGGATCCTCAAACAGGAGATTTGTGCTTTGATGCCAATGGGATGCTGATGCTCCGTGAGGATGCAGAAGCGATCGCGCAAAACAGTCAGAAACAATCTTCTGACATGGAAAGGCGAATTTCCACTCAATACCGATCATGGACCGACTGGGAACGTGTTGTGCAGCAGCCCCGCAGTGAAGCGGTGGATGAAGCGGACAGCGTTGTGCGGTCGAGCATTTTTCAGGAACCGTATGTGCAGGAAATCAGTTCTCTTTCCATGACGGCCGATGGCCGGGCGCTCGGTGTGGAATTTTCGGGTGTCCTGTACAATGGCGAAACAATCAGAGTGGAGGTGAACACTGGTGGATGAATACGGATGGGGCCTGACCTCAGCTGGTTTCCGCCGCCCGACATACAATGAACTGCTGGATGCTCTGGAGCATAAAGCGAGGGAATTGTTTGGGGCAACGGCGAACCTGACCGTCAGAAGCCCTCTCGGCCTGTTCCTGCGCATTTTTGCATGGATACTCAATATCCTGTTCTCTGTGCTGGAAGATGTCTACAACAGCCGCTTTGTGGACACAGCGGTTGGCACCTCGCTGCTGAACCTCGGTAGAGCCATCGGCCTACGTGTGCTGTCTGCCCAGAAAGCCAGCGGCTATATCATGGTGACTGGCCCGCCGGGGGTCATAGTACCGGCGGGATGGCTGGTTGAAAATGCGGCCGGCATCCAGTTCTTTGCTGTTTCGGATACTGAAATTGGTGCAGAGGGTACGGTCATGGTGCCGTTCCGCTGCACAAGCACTGGCTCGGATGGTAATGTGGCGGCGGATACGATCACCACCATCACAAACCCCGGCTCGGTAGCCGGTATTACGGCTGTAACAAACCCGGCGGCGTTTACTGGCGGTAGAGAACGGGAAACGGATGAAGAATTCCGCGACCGCTACTATGCCAGCGTGGACTATGCCGGCGGCGTGAATGCGGACAGCATCCGTGCCGCCCTGCTCCAGAATGTTGATGGCATCATGGAAGCAAAGGTGTTTGAAAATGATACTGATGATGTGGATGACTACGGCCTGCCGCCGCACAGCATTGAAGCTGTTGTTTACGGCGGTCTGGACAGCGACATTGCGCAGATCATTTACAAAGAACTGGGTGCCGGCATACAGACGACCGGCCAGAAAGTGGTTGAGGTCATCACCGCTTCTGGAGCAACAAAGGCAATTCACTTCAACCGGCCGCACCCGGTACCTGTCTATGTGAAAGTGGTCGGGCTGTCTACCAGCGGGGACTTCCCCCATGATGGAGTAGACCAGCTCAGAGCAGCTATTGTCGCATACATCGGCGACAACGAAAGCGGCGGGGTGAGCATCGGCGAAACCTTGTATCACCAGCGGCTTCCGGCGGTGCTGTACAAGGTTCCCGGTGTTTTGGATTTCGATGTTCTGATCGGTACGGATGCGGAAAATCTTCAGGCGGATAACATCCCGGTGGATAGCCGCTCCAAGGTTGTCACGGATGATGGGATGGTGACCATCGATGCGTGAATACGGCTATCTTGAAAAGATGCTGGACATGCTGACAGACCCCTATACCCACCGGGATCTACAGAATGTCCGAAAAAACCGTAAGCTGGAAACGAACATCGGAAAACTGTTTTCCCTGCTGGCAGATGGCTTTGAGGTCATCCATAAAAATGCCGAACTGGTTCGGCTGTGGGATGACCTTGAAAATGCTGAGGGCGCAGTCCTTGACCGCTATGGAGCCAACTTTGGTGTACAGCGCGGTGCAGCAAGTGATGCCCTCTACCGAATTTTAATCCGGGTCAAGATGCTGGCACAGCTTTCCGGCGGCGATGGCGATACCGTCATCCGGGCAGCGGGGGAGCTGCTGGGTGTTCAGTTTTCGGATATCGAGTTGCAGGACGTGTACCCTGCAAAGGTCGCACTGTATGTGGATCAGAGCTTGCTTTCTGAGGAACGGCTGGCGCTGATAGATCAGATTGCAGTTGCCCTCAAGCGTATTCTGACCGCCGGTGTTGGCCTACGCCTGTATCTGCGGACCTACCGCACATACCGCTATGACCTGAACATTGGTCACGGCGCGATGGTAAATGTGGTTCGCTGGCTTCCTCCCGTTTCACAGGACCGCAGCAGCCGGGCAGATTTCAAAATCGGCCACGGCGGCTTTACCGAAGCTGATTTCTATCCGCCGATTGTTGGAAAAGACCGGCTGTTTGAAAGCCGCTTTGAAACATCAAGAGGAACCTATCTGCCGCCTGTGATCGAGGGCGTATACCCTGACACTGTGCAGACGGCCACCATGGCGCATGAGGCGTGCGTGGCGCTGTTTACCATACACACCTCAAGCCCAGAAGAATTGATTAAGGAGAGAGCTTATGGCGAAATATGAAGACGGCAGCTATGGGTCTGCCGCCGGCATTGCCCTGATCGCAAAGGTTCTTGCTGGCCGCTGTGCGATGAAATACACGCGGGTGGCCGTGGGCAAGGGCAATATCCCGGACGACAAGACCCCGAAAACCATGACGGAGCCTGCCGATTATGTCATGGATGCCGTGATTGCGGGCATCACCAACCCGGTGGATGGTGAGTGCCAGGTCACGGTGCAGATCAACTCGGCAAATGTGGACAAGGGCTTCTACTGCACGGCGGTTGTCCTTTATGCAGAAGACCCCGATGAGGGCGAAGTCCCTTATACCTATCTCGTGCTGGAAAATGAACCTGAATGGATCCGCCCGGCAAGTTCGATTGTGGGTAAGCTGGCTACCATTGACCTGATCGCCGCCGTTGGTGATGTTGATACCGTGACGGCGGCAATCGACCCGGAAGCCATTGCAACGGTGGCGGCAGTAAATGACCTGCTCCAGCGGCACAATGAAGACCCGGAAGCTCATGCCGGCATCATCATGGATGCAGTGGGGTCCGCCATGAAGAAGCTGGAGGAGTCCGGTCAGATCATGGATCAGAAGACTGTTGAGACTATGATTCGCAAGGAGATTGCGGAACATGGCAGCGGTGGTACTACGTACATACTTTCTGACGTTGGCTGCATCGGGCTGGGAACAGGCTGATGAAGAAAGCCCGGACTACAGCTATATCTATACCGCAGAACTTCCCGACAGTACGAGCGCCCTCATTCCGAGCGGCGCACCTCTGCTGGGAAGTTTTCATATTGCCGAAGATGCGGGTGTCGTGAACGGATGCGAAACCGGGGATGGAGTGGTGAAGTTCTACTCCAAGGAAATCCCCGCCGCAGACATTTCCACTTGCATCATTCTGTTTGGCAAGGGAGGGGGTGGAGAGAGTGACTTGACCGTTGCGACCCGCGAACAGCTGGGACACGTTAAGATTGGTAACGGAATCGAAGTGACCGAAGACGGCACGATTTCGGCCAATGCAAAGGTGTCCGAAGATCAGATTGCAACTTCGGATGATACTTCCGAAATGCTGAAAGAAATTTATGGTGAGTAAATCACCGAAAAAACAGGAGGATAACTATTATGGCTTACAATGGAAAACATCTGGCAAAACTGGACGACCTGAAGGCACTGGGCACCAAGCAGAAAGAGGTTGCTGATGCTCTGGCGGCGCGTGTTGATACTCTGGAGAATGTTGGCTCTCAGTCCAACGTCCTTGAGGGGGTCAAGGTGAACGGCACTGCGCTGTCTATCGCCAATAAGATGGTTGACATCCTGATCGCCACCGGCTCCAAGAACGGCAGTATTTCCGTGAACGGTGCTGATGTTGCCATCAAGGGGCTGGCCGCTCTGGCTTTCAAGGCAAAGGTTTCGCAGTCGGATCTCGATGAAGCTCTGGCGGCGATTCTGGAGGGCAAGGCTGACAAGGCAACTACTCTGGACGGTTACGGCATTACCAATGCCTACACCAAGGATGAGATCAACGCCAAGATCAGCGCTGTCTATAAGCCTGCTGGCGCTGTGGCCTTTGCTGAACTGCCCTCTCTGTCTGAGAGCATTCTGGGCAATGTTTACAATGTCACCGATGCCTTCACCACTACCGCAAACTTCGTTGAGGGCGCGGGCAACAAATATCCCAAGGGCACCAATGTTGTGGTGGTCAAGGTCGGCGATGCTACAAGTACGATGTGCTGGCCGGTTTCGTTGACCTGTCCGGCTATGTGGAAAAAGAAGCGGGCAAGGGCCTGTCTGACGAGAACTTCACTGCGGCTTTCAAGGATAAGCTGGACGGCATTGCGGCTGGAGCAAACAAGTATGTCCATCCCACCCACACTGCTGCTGCCAGCGGTTTTACAAGACCACTGTGGATGAAGAGGGCCATGTGACCGACACCACTCCTGTGACCAAGGATGACATCACCAAGCTGGGCATCCCTGAGAAGGATACCACCTATGGCAAGGCTACTGCCGCAGCTGACGGCCTGATGTCCGCTGCCGACAAGAGCAAGCTGGATGGCATGAGCATTGCCACCGACAGCGAGGTTTCCGAAATGCTCTCTGAGGTCTACGGCGAGTAAGTTCATCAGCATGGATAGCGGCGGGGAGGTCCCGCCGCTTCCTTTTTCGGGAGACTAACTATTAAAAGTCAAGCCCCAAAATGAAAAAATCCGCCAACCGACCGCTGCCCCTGACAAACAGCATTCAAATGCTGGAATCAGAGCAGCGAGGGCGACGGAGAAAACAGCAAAGCAAGCCCAGCCAGCCCTCGCACAAACAGGATAGCATTTGAATGCTTCGGTTCGTTAAGGGTTCGCTGCGCCAGCTAAGTTTCTGTTGGAATTAGCTCAGGCTCAGGAGAAAATCATGCAGCTGCAAGATATGCTTTCCCGGATTTCTGTAAGGCATAAATCAACCGAACGAGTTTCTTCATGGCATGGGACAGGGCAACATTGTAGTGTTTTCCTTCGGCACGTTTTTTGGCAAGGTATTCAGCAAAGACAGGATTCCAGTAGCAGACGTACTTGGTTGCGTTGTAAAGGGCATGTCGCAGGTAGCGGGAGCCACGTTTTTCCATGTGAGCATAGCAGTTCGTGAGTTTTCCGGACTGGTATGTAGATGGAGAGCAGCCAGCGTAAGCAAGAATTTTGTCAGGAGAACTGAAATTGGAGAAATCCCCGATTTCTGCAAGGATCACAGCAGCGGAGTTTACTCCCATGCCGGGAATCGAGAGAATTGGTGGATTGAGCTCATCTATGATTTTCTGAATAGAATCTTCGATTTCGTTGATCTCGGAGGCAAGTTCTTGAATGAGTTTAATGGTATGCTTCAATTCCAAAGATTTGGCAGGCATGACAGAGCCAATAGAAGCTCTGGCTGCCTCTCGAATCTGGATGGCTTTCTCTTTTCCGTAGCGTCCTTTGGACGCTGTTGTAAGAAGGTTTGTCAGCTTGGTAAGATGGACTTCTGAAATTTGCTTTGTACCGGGATATTCGCTGAGAAGTGCGTAGATTGAAGTGCCATGGATAGACGAAACAAGCCCTTCCAATTCGGGAAACAGAATCGTAGCCAATCTGGACACCGATTGCTTTAGTTTAGCGCGTTCCTGAACTTTATCAAATCGGTATCTTGTTAGTGACTTTAGCTCTTCGTTATGGTATGCTATATCCGTGTAGGACTTGAGGTCTACATCGGACAATAGCATAGTTGCAATCGTTCTTGCATCCACACGATCGGTTTTGGTTTTGCGAAGGCTGAGACTTTTTCGGTACAGGTTAGTGTGCAAAGGGTTAATGACATAAGTTGGCAGACCGTTGTCAAGAAGGAACCCAAGAATGTTGTAGCTGTAATGTCCGGTAGCCTCAAGTCCTACTTTTATTTTGTCTGACTTTTTGGTGCAGTTTCGAATCGTTTGAAGCAGCTGCTTAAATCCATCCATGTTGTTGGGGATGGTAAAGCAGTCAGCACGAACCATTCCGTCTGAATCAAGAATACAGCAGTCATGCTTATCCTTGGCAACATCAA
>ENA-OQJX01000252-OQJX01000252.1-human-gut-metagenome-genome-assembly--contig:-NODE-252-length-33352-cov-2.186005_pt1 | contig 33352 bp, 41 predicted proteins | sample MGYA00242615_ERZ504782 | MGnify/ENA primary metagenome ERZ504782 (study PRJEB26092, sample SAMD00036354) | human gut metagenome | host: Homo sapiens | study: EMG produced TPA metagenomics assembly of... | reverse complement strand
TCTAAATAAAGAATAAAGCAAGTATCCTGAGAAACATGATTGACTAGGGTAAAGTAATCAAGGATTCCTGAAGGCAAGAACAAGCTTAAAGAAGCAACAGGATCAATCGTTTGGGAAGAGGATGTTTCATGATGCAAAAATAAGAATTTTAACGCAATCCCCCAAGGTTTCAGACTGAGCCTTGTCTACTTGATATTTTTTCACGTACTGGCTATAATCCCATCGGTATTTTCAACAAATACCAGACAATAAACATCAATGTCCAGGCAACCAGGATACCTAATGAATATCTCCAGGTATATTTAAGCAATGAGCCATACGTAATCTGTTTATCATACTGCCGCATATAAGTCAGTACCAAAGGCATATAGAATAAGAAAGGAGTAATGGCATTCGTCGAACTATCTCCGATACGGAAAGCACATTGTGCTACATCCGGAGCAATTCCCATCTGTGCAAACATCGGAATAAAGATAAAAGACATAAAAGCCCATTTGGAGGTAGCAGATACCATAATCAGGTTTATCAATGCCGTAAATAGAATAAACAGGATGAGAGCAGACAAAGGAGCCGGCTCAAACGAAGAGAGCAAATCAGCTCCCATGATGGCTAAACACTTATCCAGATGGGAATATTCAAAACAGGCAAACATCTGTGCAGCAAAGAAAGCGATAACGAAATACACTCCAAGAAGTTTCATTGGCTGCGTAAGTCCTTCAATCACATCATTGTCAGTGCGATACCGTCCGGAACTGAATCCATAAGCCATCCCCGTAATACCTGCTCCCAAAGAAAGCAGGAATAAAATACCGGCAATAAAAGGCGAATGCATCAAACCTCCGTTCACCCCTCGCAAAATTCCATAAGAAGAAAAAGTAAGCCACAAGATAAGAGCGACATAAACAGCTGCTACAACAATGGAAATCATAATAGCACGCCGCTCTTTGCGAGAGAGAGGATGATAAGCCACCACTTTCACACTGCCTTCATACTTTCCTAATGTGGGAAGAAGCCATTTTTGAGTAATCCAATACACAATAGCTGTAATGACTACTGTTGAAGCACTCATAAAGAAGTAGTTACAAAGAGGTTCCGTGTTCCCCTGATACCCGTTTGCGCCAGTGCCGCCTCTTGGGTGGTATGTGCCAATAACGGGTCCATCGTACTCAATACAATATTGGCACTATACCCGCACGCAACAGAGACATAAGCTGTAACAATCCCTGCAATCGGGTGAAGTCCCACCCACTGGAACAGCATAGCGGCAATAGGCAATAAAATAATATATCCACCATCCCCAATGGCATTCGACAACAAACCGAGCACAATCACCCACAAGATGATTTTCCTCTTTTCCTGCCGGTTCCCTACTCCCATGCGGATGCACGCATCAATAAAACCGGAATGTTGTGCTACTCCCAGTCCGAACATAGCGATAATCACCATGCCCAACGGAGCAAAGCCCGTGAAATTCTTAATAGCGTTCCGCAACCACCAACGGATCCCTTCTGGACTCAACAGGCTTTGTACACGGATGTCCTCACCTGTCTGCGGCAATGTCACTTTCAACCCATAGATATCACATATCCATGAAAGAAAGACCACTGCCATTGTCAGCAGAAGGAACATCGTAGCGGGATGGGGCATACGCCATTTATTCTTCATTACTTTCCAGAGGTATTACTTGCCATTAATTATTCTTCGTCAGGCTCCAGATTATCCAAATCGATAATACGCAATTCCAGTGCACGTACTGCCAATCGGGTAGCATTCACTCCCACCCGTTCTCCATTCGGGAAAAGGCGTCCGATAAGATCATTCTGTCGTTTCTCCAATGATTTTACGCCGAAAGGCATCCCTTTCAAATTGGCAATCATCTCCTTCGTATATCCTAAGCCAAATGGCGGAGAAAACGTTCATCGTATTCATCAATATCATAACTGATGACTGCTTCCTGACGCTTGGCATCGTTGGCTACCGATTTCTTGAAACGATCTACAATCTTTTCCAAAATCGGATAGTTGAATACCAGCTTCTTTCCGTCCATCACAGCCTGTACATCTGTTTTCGTCAGTAATTCTCCTGTTTTGAGGATAATTCCGTCGGCACCGGCATTCAATACATCCACCCACAACTTTTCATTCAGAATCTCACCTGTGAAGATCAGTACCCGGACTCCTTTGTAGCGTTTGAATATATTCCGGCAAATGTCAACACCAATGGTCGTAGAACCTCCCAGTCCTAAATCCAACAATACCAAATCGGGAAGCTGCGCCTCCATCAACGGCCAGAACTCACTTTCCGTCATTGCCGTACCGATCACTTCCGCATTCGGTATTTCATGACGGAATATTTCTTCTGTCCCTTTCAACTCCAGTTTTACATCCTCTACGATAATAACTTTAAACTTCTGTTCTTCCATGTTTCTTATCTAATAACTTTTATGTGTTCTCCTTTTATCGGCGCGGAATGGTGAAATAAACCGTAAATCCTCCGCCTTCAGCCGGTTCGGCATTGATACGACATCCTCTGCGTCCTGCAAATTCGTCATGGGTCGCGGATAATCTGCTTGCATACCAGATATTCCGTTCCTCTCAACTCCCCTTTCTCACCGGAAGTCATACGTGCCAGATTCGGATAAAATAATTGATTCAATTCTTCCACGCTCTTTTCACGTCTCGTATCCGTAAAGAGAAAACGAATATATTCATTATCCTGACGTGCTTGCAGACGTATCACCCCATCTTCACGCACAGTCAATGCTTCATCAATCAAATTTTCCAATAGAAAACGTAACTGGTTCACGTCTCCTATCACCTTCGCTTCCATCGGTTCTATCTCCAGTTCTATCCTCTCCGAACGGTTCTTCATTGATTCTTGAAGTATTTTCCGGCAGTGTCCAAAAGCTCCTGCACCGGAATCACAGTACGCCGGAAAGTGACTTCCTCCAATTGACGGGAAGCACACGAGCTCAAAATCGTAAAGATTCCCTTATAATATTCAATCAATTCCGTCATGGTCTCCACCGCTTCACGCTCCTCCGTTTCCGAAAGCTTCTGTGTATTCAACCGCCCTACAATCTGTTTGATTTTATTCGGATAATAGATCGTCTCATGTTTAATTGTCGACAAGCAGTTGTCAAGTACCATATTCTGTACATGCAACATACTGTCTTCCCAGGAAGCTCTGCGTGTTTCTTCATGCGCCGATTCAATATCCCGGTATTTAGTAGCCAGTTTCACCACTGCATTAAATACTACAATAGCCACATAACGTGCTACCAGTTCAAAAAGCAGCCGGTCTGTTTCCTGCTCCGTTCCCTCTCTACGTTCCAGATAAAGCACACCGACACATTGATGTTCACCTCCTGCTTCCACCATCAGCGGAATTGCCTGAAGATGCTGTTCAGAAAGATATTCTCCGGAACTAAAACACTGTTCTACCATCTCCGGCATTTCCTGCCCGGGACGAGAAGCATATTCCAGTCGATGTGTCGTTTCGTTATAAACGGCAATTCCCATCCGGTCAATTGTCAGTAGTTCATTCACCGAAGCGAATGCTTCATCCACAATACGTTGCGGGATTTCTTTAAGCGTACTTTCCTCCGTTGGAGTGCCTCAGCATTTTCTTGTTCCTGCGGTCTGACCAGAGATGCCGCAAATACCTTTTGATTAATCTCAAGTACCTGTTCAAGATTCAAACGATTCTGCAAACGTTTTCTCATATACAGGAAATAGTATCCGACCAAAGAAACAATCAGTAGAACAAAACATAAAATAATTCCTACTGTCTTATTCGTATTCGACCGTTCCAACTGTCGGCAATATGCTTCAAGAGTCTGATCTTCTCCTTGCAACTTATACAAATCCGTAAATGCCGAATTATTATAACTGTATGCATCCAACTGTTTCAAAGCCAAAAAAGCAACTGCCGCCTCATTCCTGATATCCAGAATCACATGATAATCCGAATCAAACAATTCGTTCCACCAACTGATTTCGGCAGGCGTTCCTTCCCCCACCAGCTTCATATACCGATGCGGACGATCCGGACGCGCATATTTCTCATAATGCTCGTTCAACAAGAGTATAGCAGAATCTATATATTGCAAAGCAAATTCATAATTTTCATCCACATTAGCAAAATAGGCAGCATTCGCATAATCCGACGCTGCATCCAGTAAATCCTCATAGGCAGAATCCGTAACCACCACTATCGAATCGCCCTCCTGCAACATGGGAGGAATCGGATCATGCAGACAAGAACTCACCCCAAACGGAAGCAACAGGCAAAGCAACAAGACTCCTATCGCTTTACGCACTCCCGAAGGCAAACGGAAATAGAAACGACTCCCCTTCCCCAATTCACTCTCTACATCAAAGACACATCCCCGGAACAATTCATTCGTTTTCTTATATTTCTCAATGATTCCCTTACAATTCATCAGTCCGAAACCACTACCCTTATTTTCTTTCAGAACCTCCGGATCAGCTACATTCTTCATTCCGATGACACGAGAGTCATATACTTTCTCACCGATAATACGAGCTACATCTTCTTCGGAAATCCCCCTTCCGTTGTCTTCTACGGAAATCTCGACATACGCGTCCATAGTACGGGCATACACTTTGATTGTTCCTCCTTCCGGAGTATATTTTCGGGCGTTTTCCGCCAGCGTGTTAATCATAAACAAAGTCAATGCCCGGTCAGCCTTCACCATAACCGTGGTCGGTTCTATTTCCAACTTCTGATTTTTCATTTCAAAAGCACGTCTCCCTTTGCCTAACAGTTCAAAGAGTTCGTTGAGATCGAACGTTTCAATATTCAGGCTAAGCGTCCCCTGCTTCATCTTAATCCAAAGAGCCAAAATATCATTGTATTCATTAATCGTAGTTACCAGCTCGTCAATGTATTGATACTTCTCTTTCTTTATCTTTTCATGATCGATATATCCTCGTTCCGTCAACTTATGCACCTCATTCAAGATACGGTCGATATAAGGGTTTATCCCATTCACAATGGCCAGACAAGCTTCTTAATCAGATTTTGGCGTTTATTCCCCGCGATATGTTGTTCGTAAACATATCGTTGCTTTTCCAATTGCATCCGCTCGTCACTCAACGCTTCTACCATCTGCTCATTGTCCGCAGCCCAAACGATATACGGTTCAAGCACGTGCACCAACGCTTTTTCATCACGGTTCAACCGATGCAAAGGAACCAGTGCCGCTTTTCCTTCCTCCGGAATTTCCAGTTGAAGACGCCCTTTTCCGAACAGTTGGTCGATGCCTTGTTGAATTAACGGAACATTCATTGGTATAGAAGAAGTGATGTCCCGGCAAAGAGCCAGTATCCGTTGCAGACGTTCCACATCTACTTGATTCCTTATTTTAGATCGCTTATTGAAAAACCACCAAAGAATAACCACCAGTACAAGTCCGGCAATAACCAAAGAAAGTACAAGCGTCATTTGTCGTGAATCGGATTCCAACGAAAGATAACGACTCTCCAACTCTTTATCCTGACGGGTATAATTCAGAATATCCAGATATATATTTCGGTTGTAATCAGAAGCATACTTCATTCCAAGCCCGGCATACGATACACTCAATTGTTCCCGAATCCTCGAAATCCATTCAGGCACCGTCCTTACGTCTTCCTCCATAATCCACGGAACTCCAGTATATGTCGTATCTCCTTCCGCATAAATACGCAACTTGTCCAACGTATCCACTGCATGATGATAATAAAGCATATGGTGTTGGTTCACACAATCTAACGCTTTTGTAAGCGTATCCAATGCTTCCGAATAACGTCCGTGCTCATTCATATACTTACCGATAGATACATACGCACCGGCAATCTGATACAAATCATTATACTCCCGGAATTTTTCAAGCGCAAGCTGTGCCATTCGCAAAGGCAAAAGCGAATCTACAGGAAAACCGAACTGATCCAGCGCATATCCCCTCCTTGTTCGGAAGAGTTCGAAGTTATTGGGAGAAACCATCAGATTAGCCAACCCTTGCAGACCATTTCCTTCGAAATAAGGATGATTAGTCTGAACCGCAGTCCGCCAGGTAATATATAGCTGGTCGAACTCACGCATTTTCCTGTCCTCCGGCTTGGTGGCTTCCACCAATGAAGCCGATCCTTTGATATAATGATAATAAAGCAACTGATTCGTATCTGCCAATACTTCATCTTCCGGGATCTGATTGAGAGATGCGATGGCTTCCTGCCTTTGCTGAAGATAATAGTAATAAATAGAAGACACAATGAAAAATTCGGTGAAAGCATAATCCAGTCGAAGTGCCTCGTGGCGGTCAGCAAACAAATCACTCTCTTCCCGAATACGTTTCATACGCCGGAGCGCACTGTTACGATAATCATAAAATTCTTTGTTCATAGCTGTCCGCTGACAAAATCTTCATCAGTCCGATATCAGCAATCAACAGTTCAAGCTCATTTTTTAGTCAGTTTATATACTTCCTTATGCAACGCTTCCGCCCGGTCAAAATCCATCGCCATAAAAGCACAGAATCCGAGATTATTAGATGCCTCCGCTTCCCGACTTATAAAATTACCTGTTGATAAGCTTCATTGGCATATTTATAGGAGGAATCCAAGCTTCGATAACGATAAGTATACGCTTTCCCGTTTAAAGAATCAATCAGGCGCACCTCTTTGGTCGGCACCATATCAGTGCACGAAAAAAAAGAGGTAAACAACACTATACCTATTATATATAAAGGAAAACGTGAACTCATTTTTGACTATTAACTGTTTTCAGAAAGCAAATCTACAAATATTTCCGATAAGTTGGAGAGAAAAATATTTTTTATACAATAAGTCCTTCTAAATAATAAGAGAAATTCCTACCTTTGCAGGCAAATTAACAAATAGGTAACATCTATTACAAAATGAGCGAAAAAGCACCCTTTATGGTATTCTCGGGAACGAACTCGAGATATCTTGCAGAAAAAATCTGCGCGAGCCTGGATTGTCCTCTGGGAAATATGAACATTACCCATTTTGCCGATGGCGAATTTGCGGTTTCATACGAGGAGTCAATTCGTGGCGCACATGTATTCCTGGTTCAATCCACTTTCCCTAACTCAGACAACTTAATGGAACTTCTCCTGATGATTGATGCTGCTAAACGTGCATCAGCAAAGAGCGTTGTGGCTGTAATCCCCTATTTTGGATGGGCTCGTCAGGATAGAAAAGACAAACCTCGTGTATCTATCGGGGCTAAGTTGGTAGCTGATCTGCTGTCTGTTGCAGGTATCGACCGACTGATTACGATGGATTTGCATGCTGACCAGATCCAGGGATTCTTCAATATCCCGGTAGATCACTTGTACGCATCAGCTGTATTCCTCCCTTACATCCAGTCATTGCAATTGGAAAATCTGGTTATTGCTACACCGGACGTAGGAGGTTCAAAACGTGCTAGCACTTTCTCCAAATACCTCGGCGTACCATTGGTACTCTGCAACAAATCACGTGAAAAAGCCAATGAAGTAGCATCTATGCAAATCATCGGTGACGTGGAAGGTAAAAACGTTGTCTTGATTGATGATATCGTAGACACAGCAGGAACAATCACCAAAGCAGCAACATCATGTTGGAAGCCGGTGCCCAATCTGTACGCGCTATCGCCAGTCATTGCGTAATGTCTGATCCGGCTTCTTTCCGTGTGCAAGAGTCTGCCCTGACAGAAATGGTATTTACTGACAGCATCCCTTATGCTAAGAAATGCCCGAAAGTGAAACAGTTAAGCATTGCCGACATGTTTGCTGAAACAATCAAACGAGTAATGAATAACGAATCTATCAGTTCACAATATATCATTTAAATGAAGAATGATAAATGAAGAATGAAGAATAAGAAAGCCGGCTAATTTCAAGTTTAGCCGGCTTTCTTATTTGTCTCAACATACTAAGAATTTGAATTGGTGATAGTAAGCAACCAATTTTTCATTCATCATTCATCATTTTATTGGAGTCTTCCGAATTTATAGGTTCCTTTTTTAATCACTTTTCCATCTTTATCTGTTTCGACAAAAGGGCCATCCTTCTTTCCTTGTTTGAAAAAGCCATCGAAGCGATTACCATCTTTGTCGATTTGTACGCCTTGACCCTCTTCCAATCCATCAACGAACCCACCTTTATATTGCATACCAGCAACAGTTTTCAGAGTGCCTTGTCCATTGGGACGGTTATCTTTCCAGTCACCGTCATAAACATCGCCATTGCTCCATTTATAAACTCCTTTACCATCACGTTTATTATTTTTCCAGCTTCCTTCATACACAGCACCATTCGCCCAGGTAAAAGTACCTTTTCCGTCTTGCATGCCGTTCTTGAAATTACCTACATATTTATCACCGTTAGCATGGTAATAAACTCCTGGACCGGTTCGCTCACCTAAGAGATACGAGCCTCATAACGGTCGCCCGTGTGAAAGTAATAAGTACCTTTTCCATGTTGAATATCATCCGCCCAGTCACCATCATATTTATCTCCATTGGTATACTCAAATACCCCTTTTCCGTGACGAACATCATCTTTCCAGTCTCCATCGTATTTACAGCCGTCATCCCAGTTCATGATACCTTTACCGTTCTTCTTATCATTTTCCAGTGACCGGTATATTTGGCACCGTTTGCCCAAGTATATGTACCTTCGCCTTCACGCTTATCATTTACCCAATGACCTACATACAAATCACCGTTATGATAATACATAGTTCCTTCACCATGCTGATAATCCTGATACCACATACCGTCGTAACGGTTATTATTCATAAAATAATAGATACCTTTTCCGTGCTGCTGATCCTGGAACCACTGTCCTTCATATTTTTCTCCGTCGGGAACATATAAATTCCATATCCTTCACGTTTCCCTTTCACATATTCACCTTCAAAGACATCACCGTTTTTAAAAACCGTTTTTCCTTTTCCGTTCGGTTTTCGGCCTTTCATTTCTCCCGTATAGACACTACCATCTTTAAAAGTATAGTTGCCAATCTTTATTTCAGTGGAGAATGTATCTTTAATTTTTCCGAAAAATCCGCCTTTTTTTCCTTCATTTTCTTGTGCCATTACTCCCTCTTGTGCGAGGAGAGCCAATAAAAGTGTAGTATATAGATATTTCCTCATTGGTTTTAGTCGTTACTCATTTTAGAATTACAATTTGGACAAAGATACAATTTCTATCCCAAACAGCCCACTTTCGGAAAGCAATTTATGACAACTTTTTACCTGCAATGACCTCTTTTAATGTCTCTTTGCACAAATAGCGCTGTGCCAAATCTTGTATTTCTGCAGGAGTAACCTCGTTTACAGCCAGCAGAGAACGTGAAAAGTAGTATCATCCAGACCGGAAGTAGCAATAAAGATCCATGCATCCGAAAGTGAGAAAGGAGACTCATAACTACGGCACATTTCGCCCAACATATAGTTGCGTACGATAGTCAGTTCTTCCATCGACACAGGTTCCTGATGCAGACGGTCAATTTCATGATATACTTCCTGTATCAACGGTTCCACATATTCATTATCCGTTTCTGTCGATATAGCCAGCAATCCGCTATCCGGATAAAACATGATTCCTGCTGAAATGCCATAAGTATACCCCTTTTCTTCACGGATATTAGACATCAGACGACTGCCGAAATAGCCTCCGAATAAAGTCATCAATACCCGGAGTTTCAGATAATCAGGATGGTTACGAGTGATGGTTGTATATCCCATCTTTACAGCACTCTGCATGGCATCCTCACGTTCTATAAAAATCCTCTTTTCGGGAACGGCAGTAAAAGAAAAACTTAATTTCGATGCCGGCTGTTGATGTTGACCAAAAGAAGTGCCGAATGTATCCGTCACCCGGCTGATAATATCCTCCGTCACCTTGCCGGATAAGAAAATAGAGCAATTGCCCGAATGGTAATACCGTTCATAAAATTCACGAAGCACTTCCGGAGTGATAGCATGATAATCTTCCTCCACCACTATTTTACCACATGGATGCTGTTCGCCATAAAGCGACTTCAACAGACCACGATGTGCCAGGAAATCAACTTTGGAAGTATTGACCAGATATTGTTGGATATTGGTATCGAGGATAGTATGCAATTCTTTTTCCGGAAAAAGCGGTTCTTTAATCATGGATTCTACCACTTCCAATGTTTTCGCCAAATACTTATTCAACGAATAAACAGTGATGTATGCATACTCCGACGAGCTGGACAGTTCGAGCCACGAACCGTAGTAATCCAGTTTCTCGGCAATGGTAGCAGCCGTATATTTTGTCGTACCTTCGCGCAACATCCGGTTTGTAAACAAGGCTTGCAGTTTCTGCGACTGCTGCCAACGGGCTCCAGCGAAAAGCACATCTATGCGTACTACTTCCTGTTCACCCGCATTAATAACAGTCAATGGAATACCATTTGGCAATGTCATTCGGACGGGAGGAAGTATACGAAAATTTTTCAGGGTTTGTATTTCAGGTTGTATTTTACGATCCATACGATTAGATTCTATTCTTCAAAAACTCTTCTGCCCGTTCCAAATCTTGCGGGGTATCGATTCCGATGGTTTCTACTTCACTAATGCCCACCTTTATTTTATATCCGTTCTCCAGCCAACGGAGCTGCTCCAAAGATTCAGCCAGTTCCAGAGAAGACTGCGGAAGCATGGTTATCTCCTTCAGCACATCTGTACGATAGGCATACAGTCCGATATGCTTGTAGTAGGTATGTCCCTTCAGCCAGTCCTGTTTCTCGGCATTACGCTGATAAGGAATAATGGATCGGCTAAAATAAAGCGCGTTCCAGTTCGTATTGACTACCACTTTCGGTGAATTTACGTTTTCCAGTACAGCAAACGGTTCATCTGCAGTAAAAGGTTTCACCAGCGTGGCAATCTGCGTGGTTACATCTTCGAAACAAGCCTTTACCGCATCCAATTGTGAAGGCTGAATAAAAGGTTCATCTCCTTGTATATTGACCACGACATCAAAGTCACCTCCAATCTTTGTACAGGCTTCATAACAGCGGTCCGTACCGCTTTTATGATGAACAGAAGTCATCACAACCTTACCTCCGAACGCCTTGACAGCAGCTTCAATACGCTCATCGTCCGTGGTACATAAGCGTCATCCAAAACGCCAGCCACTTGCTCATACACACGTTGTATAACAGTTTTTCCACCCAACATAGCCAACGGTTTTGCAGGAAAACGAGTGGATGCATAGCGGGCAGGTATAATTCCAAGAAATTTCATCTACTTAATAAATAATGAAGAATGGAAGGCAGATAATGACTGTTGTATATATCCCCTTTGCCAATCCTCCGGTTTTACTATTTTGTTATCATATAAAAGCATGTCAATGTCCAGACAAACTTTCTCCTCTTTTTTATCTTCCGGACGACGTCCGGACCTCTGTTCTATATCTTTCAGCATTTTCCTCACTACCTCTTCATCTTTATCGGAAAAGAACATAACCACTTGGTTGGCAAACAAGGCCGGATTCTTAAAAAATAAAGGTTCAGTTTCCAATTCGGGCGCAAAACATATAGAAGAGAACGATTCAGTCAGTTCCTGTCTGGCAAAAGTCAAATTCTCTTTCCTGTTGTAATTACTCCCTATGCAAACAATATACCTATGCATTAAAAAATAAGTATTTAAGTATTAGGTATTAAGTATTAAACATTAGATATTAGAGATATTACACCTACAGTTCAGTGCCCCAAACGCTACGGTTAATACTTAATACTTTATACTTAATACTTATTTCAGACTTAGTTAAAAAGATCGTCCAATCCCCCTCTTCTATCACCTCTCCGTCCGGAGTTTCCGAACCGGCACACGGATCAAATCCTTCAGGAAGTTTAAATTTCTCCTGCTGGTCATATCCCAAAGTCGGGTCATCATACACTTTCTTCATATACAATGCCCAAATAGGCAAAGCAGCAGCAGCTCCCTGTCCATAGGTCATTTTACCGAAATGGATGTCACGTTCGTCACCACCTACCCAACAACCGGATACCAATGAAGGAGTGAATCCCATAAACCAGGCATCAGAGTTATCATTGGTCGTACCTGTTTTCCCACCCATATCGGCGGTAATTCCATAACGACGAACACGCCCACCTGTTCCTTCATTAATAACGGCGCGCAACATAACCAGCATTTTATATGCACTTGAAATACTTATCACCTCCTCCATTTGCGGTGCAAAGGTAGAAAGCACATTACCATCACTATCTTCAATGCGTGTAACAAACAATGGAGCTACACGAATTCCTTTATTGGCAAAAGCTGTATATGCACTTACCATCTCACCCACAGAAATTTCACAAGGTCCCAGACAAAGCGAAACCACCGGGTCGATTGCTTTATTACGAACCCCAAAACTATGGATCAAACGTACAAGATTATACGGATTCAGTTTGCCCATCAGATAAGCAGAAATCCAGTTGTCAGAATTAGCCAATCCCCACTTCAGAGTCACCATTTCCCCATAACGTTTATTGTTTGCATTACGAGGCGTCCAAGGAGTTCCGTTCTCATCAATCAACGTTTGCTCTACGTGGCGTGTCTGGTCGCAAGGAGAAAAGCCATTTTCCATTGCTAATGTATACAAATACGGTTTGATAGTAGATCCCACCTGACGACGTCCCACCATTGCCATATCATACTGGAATATACATAATTCGGTCCGCCTACATAAGCCTTCACATGCCCGCTTACCGGATCCATCGACATGAATCCTGTTCGCAGGAAAGATTTGTAGTAACGGATGGAATCCATCGGTGTCATAATTGTATCTTTATCTCCCTTCCAGGAAAAGACAGTCATTTCTTCCGGGGTATCGAACGCTTTACGAATCTGCTGTTCCGAAGCTCCCGCCTCTTTCATAAGACGATAACGATCCGTCTGCTTCATAGCTTTTGTCAGCAACTCCTCCACTCGTTTTTCCGGCAGTGATCTTGCGTATGGAGCATTTTTGCTTCCCTCTTTTTCTTTGAAAAACACAGGTTGCAAATAATCACCTAAATGCTCTTTTACTGCATCCTCTGCATATTGCTGCATACGTGAATTGATCGTCGTATAAATCTTCAATCCATCTGTATAGATGTTATAATTCGTACCGTCTTTCTTTTTATTTTTTGCACACCAACCATACAACGGGTTAGTTTCCCACGCGATAGAATCTTCGTAGATTTCTGCATTTGCCAACCACGATAATCACTTTTTACCGGTTTCGGTGCTGTCATCACACCACGGAGATATTCGCGGAAATAAGTAGCCAATCCCTCTTTGTGGTCAACGCGGTTATATTTTAGTTTCAACGGAAGAGCCTGCAAAGAATCACATTCTGCATCTGTGATATAACCAGCTTTACGCATCTGCTCAAGCACTACATTACGACGGCCACGGGAACGTTCGTTGAAACGGACCGGATTATAAAGTGAAGGATTCTTGCACATCCCTACCAACGTAGCTGCCTCTTCGATCTTCAAATCTTTCGGTTCGCATGCGAAGTATGTATGTGCAGCAGTTTTAATACCAACCGCATTATTCAGAAAATCAAACTTATTGAGATACATACTCAAGATTTCCTCTTTGGTGTAGTAACGTTCAAGCTTCACCGCAATCACCCATTCAATCGGTTTCTGGAAAAGACGTTGCAGTGTATTTCTCGCCACTTTTTCCGTAAACAACTGTTTGGCAAGCTGTTGCGACAAAGTACTACCTCCACCTGCATTTTTCTGAAACATCAAACCACGTTTCACAAACGCACGGAACAATGCTTTGGCATCAATTCCAGAATGTTTAACAAAACGGACATCTTCCGTCGCAATAAGAGCATTGATAATACTGGGAGACAAATCCTTGTAAGCTGTATATACCCGATTTTCCTTACTATAAGACCACGTACCAAGCACTTTTTCATCTTCAGAAAAAATCTCCGTTGCAAATTTATAGCTCGGATTCTCAAGTTCCTCCACAGGAGCATATACCAATCCACCCCTTTGAGATACGAGACAAAGATGACAACAATAGCCAACACAATGACTGCCAGAAATATCCAAAGAGCCTTTATTATTTTTCGAATCATGTTTTTTCTTGCTTAAAATGACGCATTAAATTAAGGTGCAAAGGTAGATAAAATCCGCTATTCAGCCAACGAGTTTGATTAGATTTTCTATTTTGTTAAAATATAGAGTGACACTTCTAACAAATAGCACGAAACCAAAAAGAAAGAACGTTTGTTTGGGAAAGTAGCGGAAAGGAAGTATCTTTGTCTACACTTATTCAAAGTATATTCATATAAAAGGCATAAATTATGGAATATGTATTATCAGACAGGAAGTTGTTACCTTATGGTATGATGAACTTCGAGGACATCCGTTTGGACAATTATTATTACGTGGATAAAACCTCTTTCATCCCTTTGATAGAGCAGTCGGATCGTTTCTTCTTTTTTATCCGTCCGCGTCGATTCGGAAAAAGTCTGACCTTGAATATGCTTCAACATTATTATGACATACGTACCAAAGATAAGTTTGACGCTTTATTTGGCGACCTTTATATCGGAAAGCACCCTACGAAAGACCGTAATAGCTATCTAGTAATAAAATTAAATTTTTCAGGAATCAGTGGAGACTTACACAGCTACCGCAAAGGTCTGGACGAACATTGCAAAATCATATTTGACTATTTCTGCGATGTTTATGCCGACTATTTACCCGAAGGAATCAAAGAAAAAATGAACGAAAAAGACGGGGCGGTCAGCCAATTCGAATATCTGTTTACGGAATGCGCCCGGGTAAATCAAAAGATTTATCTCTTCATTGATGAATATGACCATTTCACCAATACAATACTCTCTGATGTCGACAGCCTGAACCGTTACACTGATGAGACACACAAAGAAGGTTATTTACGTGCCTTCTTCAATAAAATAAAATCCGGTACCGACTCCAGCATCAAACGTTGTTTCATCACAGGTGTCAGTCCCGTAACGATGGATGACTTGACCAGCGGCTTCAATATCGGCACTAATTACTCCCTTTCATCAGAATTCAATGAAATGATGGGATTCACAGAAAGTGAAGTTCGCGAAATGTTAACTTATTATTCTAATACAGGGCATTTCAACCATACCATCGATGAGTTGATAGAAATTATGAAACCGTGGTATGATAATTACTGCTTTGCACAAGAATGTTATGGTCAAACCACTATGTACAATTCCAACATGGTGCTTTATTTCGTCAAAAACTACATCCGATACGGTGAAGTACCGAAGGACATGGTAGAAGACAACATCCGTATTGACTACGAGAAATTGCGTATGCTCATCCGCAAAGATAAGGAGTTTGCCCACGATGCTTCCATCATACAAACCTTAATAAGCCAAGGCTACATCACTGGAGAAGTGAAGAAAGGATTTCCAGCCGCCAGTATTATTGATCCAGACAACTTCATCAGTCTACTCTATTATTTTGGTATGCTTACTATTAATGGTACACATGAAGGAAAGTGCAAACTCACCATTCCTAATCAGGTAGTCCGCGAACAGCTTTACACCTATCTATTGAACACTTACAATGAAGCCAACTTAAGCTTCAGTAATTATGAAAAAAATGAATTATCCAGTTCACTCGCTTATCGAGGTACATGGAAAGCATATTTTGATTATATAGCCGATTGCCTGAAGAGTTATGCCTCCCAGCGTGACAAACAAAAGGGAGAATTTTTCGTGCATGGTTTCACATTAGCCATGACTGCACAAAACCGATTCTACCGTCCCATTTCGGAGGCAGACACACAAGAAGGATATGCCGACATCTTCCTATCTCCATTATTGGATATTTATCCCGACATGAAACACAGCTACATAATCGAGTTGAAATATGCCAAATACAAAGATTCAGAGAATCGTGTGGAAGAATTACGATTGGAAGGTATCGCTCAGACAAACCGTTATGCTAATACTGATACAGTGAAAAATGCAATTGGTACCACACTGTTGCATAAGATTGTAGTAGTGTATAAAGGAATGGAAATGAGAGTATGTGAAGAAGTATAATTCTCTAATATATCCCAAACAAAAAACAGGCGGGATTTTTCCCGCCTGTTATTCATTCATAAATATACCTATTTATAAGATAATCAATTACAAGTTTGCTGCCTGTACACCGACCACTCCGGCAATTGCACCAGCAACAGCAATAATCACTTTCAAAATAATACTCCACGTTTTTTTCATAGACATTTTTCTTTTTTTATTAAACACTAAATAAACACCCTAACCATCAATCGTTAATTGACAATTCATTATGCGGCAGGATCCGGTGCTTCTCCGCTACCGCCACCTTCATTTCCTCCGCCTTCTTCTCCGCCATCATCCGGTTTTTCAGGATCATTAGGAGAAATTGTCATATTAAGCTTCTTCAGATATTCATCCAAGCTAATCAAATCCAACTTCTCATCTGCACGGGTGGCAGTCTTTGTAACGCGCAGCTCTTTATTCGCCTGAAAAAAGATACGAACACTCTCTACACTTTTTGCATTAATATCCTTCGCCAGTTCGGCACCTTTCGAACGGGCAGTCAACATAAAGACGCCCAGACCTTCAATATTCACAGACTTACCTTCCAACAACTGTTCCTTCATCTTTTCCACAAAATTCTGGATCACACTCTTGATATCACCGACAGACAGCGAAGAACGATCCTGCATTTTCTGTGCAATATATTTCAGGTTGACAGACTGACCTAAAGTGATCAGATGCGGATAATATCTCTTGGGAGAATTGGGAACACGCGGATCTGTTGGGCGCGTAATGACTTTGTAAATTACACTCATACTACGTTTTTTTAAAGATTTAAATTCAAATTATTTATTCACGTTTTGTTGATCAACACTGCAAAGGTGAAGCTTTTATTCCGGATAGAAAAGAAAAAAGCCCCTTGCGGAGCTCTTTATATTCATACTAGTATATAACAATTTATTAATCAGCAATATAATTAAACTTTTAGAATTTTCCATTCCCCTATTGTACACTGTTCGCTATCAAAACTGACAGCCACCTTTACTATAGGCAATCCGCACAAAGCAAAACGTTTGGGGTAATTCTTCAGATCAATTTGCTCCATCGCCCTATCCGCACTCTTGTCCAGTTTCAATTCCATCACATACAACGTAGTCTTTGTACGAAGCACCATATCCACCCGTCCACTGGCAGTACGAACCTCCACATCTACATAATAGCCCAACAAACTGAATATAATATAAAACATCTGTTGGTAGTGCCCCTCATATTTCGTATTATCACATTGAGGAATGGTAGATAGAAACGTTTGCAAACGACGTAAAGCAGCATCCATATCATCATTACGAATATCACGGGAAAGATAAGCTACCATAGTATTGGTTTCCGGTGTTTTACTAGCAACATAATTAGGAAGAAGACTTTTCATCAAACCTATTCTTACCTCCTTATTAGGAATATCCAATGTATATAAATCTAACTCCTTATCATAATCTTTTATCGTGATATAGCCACTTTGATATAACAATGGAGTAATGCTCACCATTCTTTCTGTAGGTGCATCAAAATCCTCCGCAACCGCAGTTTTTCTCCCTATCTCGGAAGGCGCTACACCAAATTTATCCAGCATCTTTATCAAATAAGTAGGCGTACCACTACCAAACCAATAAGAATTAAATTTACCATCTGCAAAAGCGTTAAGCAAACTGAATGGATTATATATATCAGGAGACGGATAAGTGAAATGATAGCCGTCGTAGTTTTCTTTCAGTTTTGCCAATACCTCTTCAGAAGTAACCTCCAGTTTTTGGGCTAATGCGTCTACATCATCTTTCATTTGGACAAGTATCTCGTTTTCTGTAATACCGCAAATGGCAGCATAAGACTCATTCATGCTAATATTCTTGATATTGTTCAATTCACTAAATATACTAAGTTGGGAGAATTTGGTGATACCGGTCAAAAACACATACCGCAAATAAGGATCACACGCTTTAAGAGGGCTGTAGAAATTGCGCATGATGTTACGTAATACGCCAAGCCTCTCTTCCTCGTGTACTACATCCAGCAGAGGAGCATCGTACTCATCTATCAGCACAACCACTTGTTTCCCTGTCTGCTCGTAAGCGCGCTTGATGAGTCCTTCCAGACGCTGATTTGGATTAACCTCTCCCTCCATCTTTCCGTAAACCTCCTCATAACGAATTAGCTTCATATTCAACTCTTGCAACAGCTGTTCACAGTCTGCATGCTTGGCTGTACTCATATCAAAGTGAAGCACTGGATATTCCGTCCACTCCTTTTCCAGCTTTTCTATAGCCAACCCTTGAAATAATTCTTTCTGACCAGAGAAATAACTATGTAATGTAGAAGTCAACAATGACTTACCAAAACGACGAGGACGACTCAAGAATACGTATTTAGTGAAATGTACCATCCAATACACATATTCCGTTTTATCAATATAAAGGTAATTACTTTTCCGTATTTCCGAAAAAGTCTGTATTCCGATGGGGTATCTTCGTAAATTTTCCATTTCAATTCGATTTTTCACAAAGCTACAAAAAATATTCATCGCACCATTCACTGTTTTACAAAAAAAATATCAACGATCTTCACAGACAGTTGATATTATAGAAATCACATCGGATTTACACCGACATGAGGGCGTTGATCAGGAATACACCGCTGTATATTTCCTGACCACAAAATGTAGGGTTCTTCATGTGTGTAGCATAAAGTTAGGGACCTACATGTTTCATCTCACTTTTGTGTAAAGTATTATAAACCACTCTATGACATTATTAATTTTAAAATATCTTGGTTATCAATGGATTTATTCTTCCTTACCAGATTGTTCTCCATATCCATAACCATAGCCGTATCGTTTACCATAACCATAATACTTGCCATATTTACCATAACCGTAATAATAACCATACTTCTTTTTTTCAAATCCAAGCCATTTATTACTGTACATAGGTTAGGCAACTTATTTCCATCAATAAGTTCATTAATCAAAGTATACTCATTCTTACGGGTATAATCCGCACGACATACATAAACAGATAAATCAGCCACACGTCCTATTAATAAGGTATCAGTTACCATACCGACAGGAGCAGTATCGAGAATCACATAATCAAAATTCTTTTTGAGAGTCTCAATCGCTTTATCCAATCCATCACGTGCTAACAATTCTGTCGGGTTAGGAGGAACTGTTCCACCAGGAAGAATATAGAGATTCTTACTGACATCAGAGAGCTGTACCAAATCCATCAAATTCTTTTCCGGATTAGCCAAATATTGAGTTATACCTTGTTCTCTTTTTGATATATTGAATACCTTATTCAAACCTGGCTTGCGGATATCAAGACCAACTATTACTACCTTCTTCCCTAATAAAGAAAGACTGATAGCAAGATTACCAGAGATAAAAGATTTACCTTCACCACTGACTGTGGAAGTAACTAAAATCACCTTCTTGCCATTTCCAAGCATAAACTGAAGATTCGTTCGGACATTGCGGAAAGTTTCACTCATCAGGTTGTTTTGATTCTCAAATACAGCAATAGCTCCCTGCTTTTCATCTGTCAACGGGATATCACCGACAATAGGTGCACTAGTAAGTTTTTCTACATCTGCACGACCTTCAATCTTGAATTTGGTTAATTCAAGCAAATATATAACCCCTACCGGAATTCCGACTCCTAGTATCAAAGCGATCAAATAAGTAATTTTACTTCTAGGAGCCACAGGAGCATCATCTGCTATAGCTTCATCTATAATCTTCGCATTATTGGCTGTAGCAGCCAGAGTTATAGCATTTTCCTCACGTTTCTGAAGAAGCATCAAATAGAGTCCGGCCTTAATTTCCTGCTGACGCGCAATACTCACAAATTCGCGCTCCTGCCAGGTGCCTCACTAATGCGACGGGAATAACGGCTCGCTTCACGATCCAGATCTGCCTTTGTGATAAACAATCCACGCAACACCCTGTCTAAAGAAACTTGCACATTCTCTTTCATTGCACTAATGCTGGTATCCAGGTTTATAATGGTAGGATTATTCTCTGTTGACGTACGCAGCAAACGTTTTCTCTCAACAAGCACATCATTATAACGATTAATGCAGCCGCAAGATTCAAATCCTGCAATCCGATATTACTGGGCAGAACCTCATAACCTTCATTCTGCATATATTTCTGAAGATCCTGCAGCAAATTAATCTGGGTTTGATTCTCTACACGCTTCTTTTCATATTCAGCACTACCAGTTAAAGCGATCTGAGCATCACTGGTCAAATCCGTAATACCTGCCCCACGTTTAAAACTCTCCAAATCCTTTTCCGTGCTACCGAGTTCTTTTGAAATAATTCCAATACGTTCATTGATAAATTCTGCAGTTTTCTGTGCCACTTCATTCTTATCATTATTCGTATTGATATTATACATCTCCAATAGTTTATTGATAAAATCTTTGCCTCGCTGCACATTTGAGTTTTTCAACGATATGACAGCTACAGAAGTAGTTTTGGAAGTGGGTTCTATAGTCATATTCTTGCAACACCATTTCGCTACAGCCAAAGGCTTATTAATTGTTGCTGTTATATTGCGTGTAGTCTTTTCCGAAGCTGTAGTTTCTTCCGATGTTCTTTTAGAAGATAATACCGAGTCCGGCGTCAGGAAAAAAGCCAATGTCCCTTTATCGGTAGGAAAAACCGCCGGCAATTTCTCAAAATGTTTCTGATATTCATCATCGTCAATTTTCACAGTCACATCCATACTTCCCTGTGGTTGTAATGCCATTTTCACAATCATCGGCTCCTCCAACAAATCAGCCTCCTGCGGAGTCAGACTCACTTGTACAGGTGAAGTCTTATACATGTTCCTGGAAGGAAACTCATCCTCATCTGTATAAGAAATATAGAGTCCCAAATCTTCAACCACCTCTTTGACGATAGTCTTTGAACGGAGACTTCAATCTCGTTATCAATATTCTGCGAAGAAGAGATCATACCATCCAATCCCAGACTCTCCAACCCGGAAAGCATTCCGGCACTCCCCCCTTTTCTTATCATCCTTTATTAAAACCGTAGCGGAAATAATTATATACGGGAGTGGATACATACAAATAGACCCATGCCGCAATCAAACACGCCACAACCGCCCCCACAAACCAAGGCCAGTGGATCAAATATTTAAACAATAGTTCCTTAACGTCTATATTTTCTTCCTTAGATTCTTGTGCTTCGTTGAAATCTGTTTCTTTCATTACAAATCATTATTTTAAAATATTTACTAATAGACTGACGATGGATACCAAGATAGAGGTGGCAGAGAACCAAAGACTGGTACTGTTACCTACATCTGAATTTCGAGCCTTTGCTTTATTGGGAGTTACATAAACAATATCATTCTGTTGCAACCAATAGTAAGGTGAAAGAATGGTTTCGGCCTTGTTCAAATCCAAAGTTACAATTTGCTGTTTGCCGTTTGCATCTTCACGAATCAACTTTACATTATCACGAAGACCGTATACCGTCATATCACCAGCCATAGCCAATGCCTCCAACAGATTCACTTTCTCATTAGAGATAGTAAAAGTTCCGGGACGGGTAACCTCACCGATAACAGATATTTTATAATTTACCATACGGACCGTTACGATGGGAGTCTCCTTCATGTAAGGCTTCAATTTATCTATAATCAGCTGTTCTGCTTCCCTTTTCGTTAAGCCTCCTAACTTCAATTCTCCTAACACCGGAAAATTTATGTTTCCTTCATTATCTACCAAATAAGGCTGTAATACAGGTTGAGTAGTCACATAAGACGAAGTACTCACAGCTATTCCGGCATTGCTGGCAACTGTCAGGTTAAAAGGTATCGCAAGTTCAGGATTAGTACACGATACCACAATAGTCAACAAATCCTTGGGCATGATCATGGCATCATACAATTTTTCCTGTTGTTCTACCTCGTTCACAACTTCCACATTCTGGAAATAGGGAACCTTTTTATAAGACTGACAGCCAGCCAATAGGAATGGCAACAATAGTAGCCACAAATTTCTTTTGTTTAGTCTTCTCATCATAATTCTTGAATTCATAATTAAACGCCCTTTAATTCCTAAGTTTTATTTTATTAATATGCTTCTTTTTCTCCATGTATAGCATTATACACCGTCTTATACATAATATATAAGTCCAATAAAAAAGTCCAATGCTCTATATACCAGATATCACGTTGCACACGTCCCTCCATCTGCCAGAGCTCTTTCGTCTCACCGCGAAAGCCCGTCACTTGAGCCCAGCCAGTTATTCCAGGTTTAACGAAGTGACGAACCATAAACTTGTTTATCAGATTAGAATATTCCTCTGTATGTTTTAACATGTGAGGACGAGGACCTACAATAGACATATCTCCTTTCAATACATTGATAAATTGAGGCAATTCGTCCACACTCGTCTTTCTCATTATCTCTCCGATACGTGTTTTACGAGGATCATTTTCCGTACCTGAAGAGTGTCACATTGCGCATTAACCTTCATTGAACGAAACTTGTAACACCAGAATTCACGGCCATCCTCACCACTGCGTTTTTGTTTGAAAAAAACAGGACCGGGAGAACTTAACTTGATCGCAATTCCAAAGAATATATAAACGAACGGAAAAACCGTAATAAGAAATAACCCTGAACAAACAACATCAAAAGCACGCTTGATAATACGGTTCTCCAGTGATTCCAATGGCTCACAACGAATGGAAAGTACAGGAACATTCCCCAATAATTCAAAATGCATCCTACGTTTCAAATAATTACGGACATTTGGAACACTAAAGAAACGGACCAAATGGTTTTCACAGTAATTAATGATAGGAACAATCTCCGCACTGCGTACAGAAGGAAGGCTACAATAAAGTTGATTGATCTCTCCCGCATGTTTTTCTAAGAAAACACTTACTTCATTGGGTTGTCCCAAGTATGGAACATCCTGCGGATACCGGTCCGAAGGAAAATCCTCGAAATACCCCAGTACACGATAACCGGACGTAGGATCATCCGTCATCGCATGATAAAGTTCCTGCATATTCTCATGGCTCCCAACCAATACTACCTTGCGAACATTTCCTCCCTTTTTCCGATAAATCTCCAGTAAGTGACGGGAAATTAAGCGGTAGCTAATGATGACAATTATCAGTGCAATATAAAACAGTCCGAAATAGCGGGAATGAGAAAAATGAAAATGAAAAACAAGCAACGTACAAACCGATAAAAAGACAAAAGGAACCATGTTACGTAAAACACGGATCATAATCTGTTCAGGACGCACTACAGGACGATGAAGAATAACACCTGAATGCATGTTACAAAGTAAATAGCACAGAGTAATAAGAGTCATTCCCTGAAAAATAGAACCGCAATGGATACACCAGAAACGGGTACCCAGAAACAAATTAAATCCCCATAAAAGCAGGTTCAGCAAAATAAGATCCCCCAAAAGGACCAAAGATTTTAGGACTTTGTTAAAACGTTGGACTTCCTGCATAAACTAAATTTTTATAATTCTTATCTGGAATAATTACCTATTTTTCAGTAATGCGAGTACAAATTGCGGTACTTTCCAAGCCATTTTTTCCAACTTGGTCAGAGTAGGCCATAATCCGTGTGAGACATACACCCTAATATCCTCTTCCCACATCTTCTTACGTTTAGCGCTATCAGTAGAAAGTCCACCCATACGCATCCGCACGATATATTCATTGAGATATGTCACCGTAAGTCCACCGGTCAACAGATAACGCACCAATAAGTCACTATCAGCTGCAATTTTATAACTCTCGTTATAAAGCCCCTGTCTCATCATTACATCGCGTCGTATATAGCAAGTGGGATGAAGAGGAAGCCATCCATGACGCACTTTCCAAAGACGATACCCTCCCCCAATCCAGTTGCGCACCACTTTGTTCGTATCATCAGGATTCACAAAGAGACCATCACCATACAAGAAATCGGCATGTGTCCGTTTCATCCGTTCTACAATGCGCCCAACTACCCCATTACTCGTAGAAAAATCATCCGAATGTAACAATCCGATTATCTCTCCCGTAGCCACACGAATACCTTTATTGATAGCCTCATACATACCATGGTCAGGTTCCGATATAATAATCGAGATACGATCCGCATATTCTCGGATAATATCCAACGAACCATCCGTACTGGAGCCATCCACCACAATAAACTCTATGTCATTATAGTCCTGTGCTAAAACACTCTCGATAGCACTCCGAATCGTTGCTGCACGATTGTAGCACGAAGTTATAATTGAAACTCTCATAAAAATCCGCTTTATCTATTTATTGAAACACATACTGCCTCTTTTACTCATATTTATGAATCCAATCCAAAGTAACCTTGGTGCCCTTTACCCTCGATACCGGCAAATGAGGCGCTATTGATTTTATAGGCTCCAGATTATGAACATTGTCCGTTGTCATATTATGCAATCGGAAACTCGTCATAGGGAAAGCTATCCCTATTTTTTTTAAGCAATCTCCCACATACCCCATCCATCGGAAGCAAAAATAAGGGACATGAGGAATTTTAATACTTTCAATGTTTGCTATTTCATTAGCCCAATCTGTGATCGAATAAGCCTCATAATCACCTAAGTAATAAATATTCCGATTGACTTTTTTCGGAGAAGCCGGAGAATTGATTCTATTTGATATATTGCATTATCAATATAACCATAAGTTTTTTTGCAAGCCTTTTCACCCATATGAAAATACATGTGCTTCAGAACAATATGAAAGAATTTATCATAAGGCTCGCCAAACCAAGGCCCCCAAATGCTTGTAGGCCGAATGATACTCCAGATGTAAGTTGTAGGATTGGCCTTTTTAATTCTTTTTTCGGTTTCCACTTTACTCTCTCCATAAAGAGTATGAGGCGCATAATCTTCAAAGTCCTTGGGCATATACCCCGGTTCGCAAACATACATAGAAGATGCAAAAATTGCACGCTGTACACTTCCGGCTTCATTTATAGCCGCTAACACATTGCTCACTCCACTCATGTTTGCATCATAATCTTGAAGCGTAACACCTCTCAAATCTGTACGGGCAGCCAGATGTATCACAATTTCAGGCTGAAACGCTCTAAATATAGATACAACACTCTCCTTATCACATATATTTATTTGTTTCCAAATACGATTATGTGCACTGATTTTGGGCTTTTCAATATCAATACTAAGAAGTTCAATATTCTGATTTAAAAGGAAATGTTCAATAAGATTAGTACCAATAAATCCACTGCCTCCGGTAATTAATATTTTTGTCATTCTAAAATTCTGTTAGTTATTTACATATTTCATTTGCATCAGAATATTATTAGCAAATGATTGATCATTATACTTGGATTTTGCTAATAAATATGCATTTTCTCCCATTGATTTAACTTTCTGCGGATTGTCAACTAAAAAATTTATAGCATTGATCCAGCCATCTACATCATGCCTCTTTACCGTCAATCCACACCTCTTTTCAACATCAATATAATTCGTGTCAGCCTCTGTAATAACAATTGGCTTGCCCATTGCTAAAGCCTCCACTAAAACAGTTGCGCCATTTGGGACATCATTAGCGTGATCTATTGGCAATAAAATCGCAATACTATTATAATAATGATAACGAAGCTTTACGTATGCTTCGTAATAAGAACATCCATCCATTAAATTCTCAAATGAAATATTTGGTGGTAATAATTGTCCTTTTGTATAATCTCTATATTTACTAAATATTTTGACTCCGGGCTTTTTCAAATCAATGTATCTAAAAGCCTCTATTAAAGTTGAATAGTCACGGTTCATACCTCCTGCTGCAACAAAATAATCTCCGTTTGGAAGCTGTTGTTTATACAATCCTCTATTATAGAAAGACAAATTAGCACCCCAATTCGCAACATTACAATGTCTAATAGGAATATGATAATCTTCTTTAGCTATTTCAAGAAGGGATTCACAAGCAAATGAGATTTTATCTATTGCTTTATAGACAAAAATCGCTCGATTTTCTTATATATTTTTTTCCATCTGCTATCCGTATATTTTGTACTATATGAGAAATGTGAAAGAACAAATATTGGAGTTTTAACCCATCCAACAAGACGAAACAATGCTAAAGGCAATAAATGCATGTCAAAGCCAACATATATTACATCATAATTTTTGCCCCTCCAATTAATTTTATTTGACAAAACAATTGATTTAACTGTGGCATCTTCAAAAACTTACATATTTTATATATATGTGATGTTCTACTGTGCGTATACCATACAATATCTATCTTTCATTTCTTAAAGTATAATATCCAAATTGAGTATTCACTATTTCAGATAAATCAATATTTGTATCCTCGAAAGGCTTTGGCCAAGGAATAAGATATAAAATTTTCATTTAGATAAAAAATTTAAATATTCTTTCTGATATCGTTTAGACATTATTTCTGAAGTAAATTCTTTAATGTAGAGACTTTTAATATTTCTTGAAACTTTAAAACGATCCAACTCCAATACACCTATTTTAGAATTTTGTTATGTACTTAACAAACCAATATAAGCTTTTTGATAAGATTCCGACATTTTTTGCGCTGTATAATATTTTTGAAAGAGAGATTGAATTTGAGTTCTAACACAAACCTCATCAATTTCTAATATGCTATGCATAGCATTTTTTAATCCATTCATATCTTTGTTATTGAACGTATATCCAATTGTTTGTTCTGCTTTACTTAGAACCTCTTTGTGAGATGGGATATCAGAAAGTACACAAGGTAATCCAACTGTCATACTTTCCAATAACGTATTAGCCAACCCTTCTACATCCGAAGCTGATATATAATAGTCTGATGCTTTTAAATAATCATATATATTCGATTTAAATCCAGGCATTTTTAGATTTTCGGTTTCATGCTTTTTCAGTTCATCGTATAGTTCTCCATTACCAAGCAAGAGAAGACCGATTCTATCATCTTTTAGTTCTTCAAAAGCACGTATTATCATATCTGGATTCTTTTCTTGTGAAAAACGCCCGATAAAAATAAAATACTTCACATCATCTTTTAATCCCAACTCTTTTCTTAGTTTTCGCTTTTTGCTCTTTGTCGTATTTCCATAATGATAATGAAGAGCCATTTGGGATAGCTTTCATCTTATAGTGTTGTTCATCCCAATAACTTTGTGCTACACTTTCCGAACAAGCAATAGGCAAATCCATCTTCTTTGTAAAAAAATGACTAAGCGCAATTACAATTTTTCCTTTCCATTTGCCATACAGCACTTTCTGTTGTATACCCGGGAAGATATGAACTGTCTCTATTTTTTTATATTTAGATGAGAGAAATGGCACTAAGAACATTGAACGAGGACAATGTGTATGAAGAATATCCGGATTTATCCGTTCCACTGATTTCTTTAATGTAAAGAACATTGCAATAGGATTTTGTATTTTATCCGGAGACATTTGAATAATTCTTATCGGCAATACCCTAAATTCCTCAATACGTGAAATTTCTTGTTCCGGGACCATCGTAATTATCGAAACTTCAAATATAGAAAAGTCCATATACTGTATAATATTATAGAGGACATTCGGAGGACCTTGATTACTCAAAGAGGAAATTACATAGCATATTTTAATTTTTTTCATAACAAATTATTTCTTAACAGAATATCTTTTAGAACAATCAGAATCTTATTGGCAAATTCAGTTTGAATATTATTTACTTCCTTTATTTTCTTCAAATCAAACAAATGAGTTATATTTTCGACAGTAGTACAAATAGTGGTTAAATCTGCACTGCCACACAGATTAAAATGTAGATGTTGATGTCCATAATCTTCTAATATCCTAAATGTTTTTGAATCCCCTTCAGCCGCAAATCTGTTTTTATCCCAATCAATCGCTACCACTGGCCTACAATTACGTAAACCAAAAACAGAATCATGAAATCTTTCTGTTACTATTATATCCATATATGGAAATACTGCAGCCCATTCAAAAGCATCCACTGTATCAAAACACATATCTGCATAAGGATTATAAGCCGTTGAAATGACTTGATAACCTAAGCTTCTCAAGTTATCAGCCATTTTTCCCGATATGGGAAGTCCGAATTGAAATTGTATAAAGCATATTTCTTTTTCGAATCAATTTTATTCTTTAATCTTTGAGGCAATATAAATTTTGTAATATCTAAATAATAAGAAGGGTCCGGTTGTTTAACTAAACGATTTGCTTCTATTCCGAGCTTGTTAATAAAGAACTGTACTGTTAGGTTATCTCTAAGTCCTATAAACAAAGCCTTTTCCACCACCTCTTTTAAGTCAATACTAGGATTAAAAGTAGCTGGAGAGGCACTAGCTGCAAAATAAAGTTTTGGGACAAATAAAGGCATCCAATTCAATCCAATTTTTGTTCCATCTAAATTATAGCCTTGCTCTAAGATTGTATCACTTCCAATTACAACTAAATCATACTGTTTAATGAAAGCTATAGACGCCTTGTCGTAATTGAACATATCCACCCTTGGAGAATAATTAAAATACGTCTTTCTAAGTTTATTATATTTGATTAAACGAAATGCAGCAAACGCTTTCTGTAAAAATGTATGCCATAGTGAATCATTTTTCCCCCTAACAGATAATTTACCTCTTTTAAAATCCGGAAAATCCAAGAACTCTATATGAGCATTAGGATACAACTGTTTGAAGGCTGTTTGCACCCCTATTGCTTGCATAATAGTACCAGGATTAACTCCACCTGTAAAAGTTACTATTAATATTTTCATTGATTCATCTTTATATCGCTATTACAAGAAAACTTTTAAATATTATTTTTCTCTTTTCATCATCGAAAGTCAGTAATCCGACTCTCATTATTTATTGATTGAATTTCACATATTCATTATACGAATAGCGATGCGAAACTGCTACTTTATAATTGTCCTTAAACGTTCCTACACCTATCAAAAGAACTGGAACCTCATGACTCGGGAGATGCATCTCCTGTTTTATTTTTTTTGTAATTCTCCATTTATGCCCCATAGTCAATGGTATTGTCGCTAAACCATAATAATGAAGAGCGTAAAGAAGATTCATTGCATAAAGACCTCCATCAACAAAAGGAAGATTTTGTTCATAAAAACCATAATTCCTCAAATCACCACATACAAGAATAGCACATTGCATTTGTTCATTAAACCCCTTGCTTCCTCCCTGTAATTTGAACATTTTTGTAACTAACTTATTTTCCGTATACACATGAACTCTCCAACTTTGCCTATTACAAGCAGATGGAGTACGTTCACAAAGTCTTAATGCGGCACACACATGTTCTAAATCCACAGGTAAGGATCCAAAATCGCGAATAGAAAAACGTAATTGAGAAAATTCATCAAATGGAGATTTCAATTTGCTAGAAATATCTTTCAAACTAAGATTATATATTCCACCTACATCCATAATCTGAATATCGTAACAAGAACACAACTTATGGAGAGAAATCTCCACTTCTGTCATATCAGCACCCATATCCTTATTAAATTCTACATATTTCTGCAATACGGAAACCGATTCTATAACAAATTGTTTTTCCCCTCCTCTTTTTAGCAAATCAGCAAGATCTTTTATGATAGCAAAAGCCTTTTCCTTTCCAAAACCGACTTTGACTTTTCCAATAGACATCCCCTTTTCCAAAGCATGTATTCTGATTTGTAATTCAGCCTGTTTTTTAAAAATATCCTTTGTCTGGTTTGTACTTCCACTATACAAAGTCAATGAAAAGGACTCTCCTATTTTGTCAAATAAAATACGTAGCCATACGATAAAAACATTTCCTTTAATAGCCAACTTTAATTTTTCCTTCATACGATTTTAATCTAAAAAACTATCTACATAATACTTCATCAAACATTTCTATATATTGAGAGGCTATTTTTCTGCCGAATAATACCGTTCTGTATGCTCTGCCATTGAAGCCTTCAACTTACTATAATCACATGTATACGTATCTATAGCAGAAGCCATTACACGAACTAAATCGTTTACGTTTCCTGGTTCAAAAAGATATCCATTTACATTTTCAAGAATCTCATCCGAAAAACCTGGCAAATTCGAAGCTATAATCGGAAGATTATAATTAAAAGAAATCTTTGTAGGACCGCTTTGAGACACCACTCTATAAGGTTGAACAAAATAGTCAGCGGAAGCAAATAGATTAGCTATTTCAGAATTATCTATTGACCGAATATCTATATCAAAAAGCTCTGGATATTTTATTTTTGTCTGATAAAAACTCCAATCTTTACACATACCATTAATCGATACCCTAAAGTTTCGATATCCTTTATCATAAAGTACACATGCAGCATCTATTAACAAATCAATATTTTTAGCATAATTAATTGTACCAAATGAAAGGAATCGAATAATACCATCTTTAGGTTTCACAATAGTAGGAATACCAAAGTCTTTTAAAGCTAAAGGAATCTTAAATATCTTCGAATTAGGAAAATGTTTTTGAAAAAGCCCTGCTTGTGATTTAGAAAACATATTGACATATTTTACTCGCGAATAAACCAATCTGCGCAGTACATTTAATAATTTCTTATGCCCCATGCCTATATGAACTTCTCCCTGATGTGCTGTTTGAATATAATGTCTTTTGGGTAATAAATAAAACATTGGCAATTCCCATGGTGAATAGATACTATCATTCATATAGATAATATCAGGAGCTTGCCTTTTTATAGCCTTACCAAGGCGTATATTTGTTAGAATATTCTTAGGATTGCGCATTTTATAATTAAACCTAAAAAATTCAATTGTTAGATTTGTATTTTCTTTCTTTATTTGTTCAAAGTCTGACTCTTTAAACCTATTATTCCTACTAAACAGTACAATCCAATGAATATCATAATGCTTTAAGATTTCATGCATATTAAAATAATTCAAATCACAATCAATGAAGCAATCTGGAGTAATCCAGCATATTTTTTTCTTATTCATATAAAACAGGGGATAGGTAAGCACTTACTATACAAAAAATTAATTTTGTCAATATTTATCAGTATAAATCACTCATACTTATTTAAATGCTTCAGAAAGAGCATAAACAAATGCTTTAAAAGAGATATTATATTTACGACGCCTAAACATCCATATAAATACTGATAGTTTAGAATTCTTAAGCGCATTTGACAAGTTATGTCCCATTTTTTTTTGGAAATAGACATCAAGCTTTCTTACTAACTCTCTATGATATAAAATATCTTCTTGATTATTGGGAACTTGACACAAGAATTTCTTATACCATTCATATTCCTTTAGAATTGCTTCTAGCTTCAGCTCTACATTCCCCGTAGAACTGATTGTATACGGATTACGCCTATATTGAAATACAATACTTTGTGTATTAGCTACTCCATTCTTTGAAGCACCTATAAAAGCGGAAATATCATCAGCTCCCCAAGCTAAAGGTAGAAAATAGAACCCTCCCTGTTTGCGAAGCCATGCTGCCTCAAAGCAGAAATCCCCTATAAACTGTTGATTATAAACATGCCATCTATGCCAAATGAGCGAAATGACAGATTCATATTCACATCTATGAACTGTTTTTTGATAGGCTGTAGAATTCTCATCAATGATCTCCGTCCAACCATGAAGCAGTCCGATACCTGGATATTTTGCTATTAACCTGACATACTCTTCCAAACAATTAGGAAGGAACTTATCATCATCTCCCATACATATAGCATAATCCCCAGTGGCATAACCAAGACAAATATTCCAATTATCTACCACATTAGTTGCTCCACAGTTCTTTTCATTCCGATAATACTTGATGCGAGGGTCGGAATTATATGCACCGGCTGCGTTAAATAAGGAGTAGTCTGAATGATAAAAGGTACTTATATAAAAAACAGTATTTCATTTGCCCTTCTGGCGGTCATGATGTGCTTTTTATTTATCTGGAACATCAATTCCGGCAGTGTGCATCTGTCAGTGGAGGAAATAGGTGAAATTCTGTTCAGAAGGACAGGGGAGGCAGCCTCATACCGCATTGTATGGGACATACGCCTCCCCCGGATTCTCTCGGCCGTGATACTGGGCGGGGCGCTGTCCGTATCGGGTTTTCTGCTCCAGATCGTTTTTGCAAATCCCATAGCAGGCCCTTTTGTGCTGGGGATTTCATCCGGCGCAAAGCTGGTGGTTTCCCTTGTGATGATAGTTTTGCTGGGAAGGGGAATCTCCATCGGATCGGCGGGATGATTCTGGCTGCCTTTGCAGGTCCATGATTTCCATGGGATTTGTCCTGATGATTTCCGGTAAGGTGAAGAAGATGTCCATGCTTGTTATCTGCGGGGTGATGATTAGCTATATCTGTTCCGCCATAACTGATTTTGTGGTGACATTTGCAGAAGATGCCAACATTGTCAATCTCCACAACTGGTCCATGGGCAGCTTTTCAGGTACCTCCTGGGAGAATGTAAGTGTTATGACGGCAGTGGTTTTCCTGTCGCTGATTCTTGTTTTTCTCATGCAAAGCCGATTGGAGCTTACCAGATGGGGGAAGTGTACGCCCAGAACATGGGGGTGAACATACTGCGGTTCAGGGTGGCCCTGATTCTTCTGTCCAGTATTCTTTCTGCCTGTGTGACTGCATTCGCAGGCCCTATATCCTTTGTGGGAATTGCGGTTCCGCATCTGGTGAAGAGCCTGTTTAAAACGGCAAAGCCATACTCATGATTCCGGGCTGCTTCCTGGGCGGCGCAGTGTTTTGTCTGTTCTGCGATTTGGCGGCCAGGACCGTCTTTGCGCCCACGGAACTCAGCATCAGCTCCGTGACGGCTGTATTCGGCGCGCCTGTGGTCATCTACATGATGGTGCATAACCGGAAGGGTATGCAGTGAAATGATGGAAAGATGCAGGAGAACTGCGGGTGAACTGTAGGAAAGATGCAAGCGAAATGGAGAGGCGGATTTCATGGCAGAAGATTACATATGGACAGAAAATATGACCGTCGGATACGGCAAAACGCCTCTGATACGGCAAATCGGAATTCATGTTAGGGCGGGAGAAATCGTGACGCTCATCGGGCCAAACGGGGCTGGTAAATCCACCATTCTGCGAAGCGTAATTACGGCAGCTGGGACTGCTGGAAGGGACCGTTTACCTGGATGGCATGCCCAGTGAAGGGGATGGGGAGAGGGAGA
>ENA-OQJX01000249-OQJX01000249.1-human-gut-metagenome-genome-assembly--contig:-NODE-249-length-33592-cov-2.502973_pt1 | contig 33592 bp, 37 predicted proteins | sample MGYA00242615_ERZ504782 | MGnify/ENA primary metagenome ERZ504782 (study PRJEB26092, sample SAMD00036354) | human gut metagenome | host: Homo sapiens | study: EMG produced TPA metagenomics assembly of... | reverse complement strand
ATTATTAAAAATAGAAAAGTATGAAAAAGTTAGTTATGATGTTGGTTTGTATGTTGCAGTGCACACAATGGTAATGGCAGATAATGATAAGCCGATAGAGGTGAGCCAGTTGCCGGCGAAGGCGCAGACATTTATCAAGACTTATTTTAAAGACCATAAGGTGGCAATGGCTAAATTGGAGTCGGGAATGTTTTATAAAAGGTATGATGTGGTGTTCACGAATGGGGAGAAGGTAGAATTTGATAAATCGGGAGAATGGAAGGAGGTACGATGCAGACAAAGTGAAGTTCCTGCACAGATTGTACCGGAAGCGATACGTAACTATGTAAAGACCAATTATCCGGATGCAAGAATTCTTCAGATTGAGTACGATGACAATGAGTATGAGATAAAGTTGTCTAATCGTTGGGAAATTACATTTGACTCTAAAATGAGGGTGATTGACATTGACGATTGATGACAAGAAAGATTTAGAATATGTAGATTATAAAGTTAAGTATCAAGAAGCTGAAAACAGTTGCTTGGAGAGGGTTTCTCCAGGCAACTGTTTTTTTATGCACTTCCGTACGGTAGCAGGGCATATGGTGCTGCGCTCATTGTACAACAGTAGTTGTACTACTATTCCAATTGCCGGAGTCAACGAAGCCCCGGCTGCACTTTTGCAGTTTTTAATCAGTGTGTCCGGAGAAGGACACTCAACCTTCTCCGGAGCTGAAAATACTGATTTATAAGGAAACGGCGCTTCTCGGCGCTTCCTGCCGGAAGGCGACTCAGGCTATGACGCTTTTAGGATTTTGGCAGACCTCACCATGGTATAGGTAGTCCCTTAGTACAATGGCGCATATCATTCAGCTACTGAAAAATAGATTTTTTTTCAGAGAGGTTCGTTCGGCAGAGAAATTCCAACCGCAGAACGGAAGAACAACGTTTTCAGTCCGTCATAAAATCCCGGAAGAGCAACCGTTCCATGCGTCTCTTCCGGGAACTTTTTTGATACCACCCGCAAATGCCGCTTCTCCATACGAGGAACTGCACTCCCTATAAAATCATCTGTCAGGGGAAAGTGGATCAGCTTCCTATCAAGACGCGGCTGAGTGGCAAACGCAACATACAGTTGCTTTCCTGAAAAGTCAACCTTATCCACCTGCCGTTCTACCTGTTTCTGAAAATATCCTTTATCCCACCATAAACTGGGGTCTATGGCGATGTATGTATCAAATGCACCGGGATAATTCAGCAAAACATGCAGCGTGAACAACCCGGCATAAGAATGTCCGGCCAACAAGTGTTGTCCATTCACCGGCAAGTCTTGTTCCACTGCGGGGCGTAGCTCCTCCGTCAGAAAACGGCAAAATTGTCCTGCCCCACCCCCTTCCGGTTTATCGCCCGGACGGACAGTTCCGTCACGCCGGGCAGCGGAACAGGTTGGCGTAAAGTCTCTGGTTCTGTTTGTATTCAGGACAGCCACAACGATACAGGGCGGTAAGGAAGAAACTTTGGAGGTGGAAAACAAGCGAGTAAAACCTACCACCGAATGAAAAAAAGAATCACCGTCCAGCAAATAAAGAACCGGATAACTTTCCTCTTTTTCACCCGGGCGGGTTGCAGGTACATACACCCAATATTCTCTAGCCTCATTCAAGACATGCGAAAACAAAGTGTGGCGAGTCCCGATAGAAATAGCTTCTTGCGCTCTCAGCGGAAAACCGAGCCAAGTGACAACTACCAATATGAACAGAATATGCAGGCTTCTCATTTCAATTCTTTTTTCAGTCTGCAAAGTTCGCAGAAAATAAGTTGACTACCTATCCCTATTTTTAGGTATTCTCACGGTTGAAAGCTTTCCGCAGAAATCAAAGGCTGATTAAGAAAGTTTGATGGGCAACTGAATTTCCGTCATCCATTCATCCACCGTTTCTTTGTTCCAAATGCCGTCAATATGGCAAAACCGGGGACGGTCAATGACCTCGTATCCATTTGCCTCGGCATACGCAAAAAGCTCGGCGAAAGTTTCGGGCATATGCTCATAAGCACCGTAATGGTTGACACAGAGCGCAACCGGTACTTCCGGAAGTTCCTTGAATTTAATCAGTTCCGAATCTTCCTTGCGTTCAGCCACCGCTTCAAAAAACTCGATATCAATATCAACCCCATATTCCTCATTATATTCCACCGTGAAACAATATTCCGGGGCAGGACATTCACAACCCAAACGGTACATTTCAGGCCCGATGATATTCGGACAAAGATTGAACAGTTCCTGATAAGAGTCTATTTTACGGCGATGGGTAGCAAAAATTCTTGAAGGGAGGGATTTCTTAAACACTTTTTCCATAACATTCTCTTGTTTATGGAGTAAATTTTCCAATTTGGCAAGTTCGGTCTGCCGCCATATCAAGTGTTCAATCTCGTTTTTGCAACGTTCTATTTTAACCTTCAACAATTCAGCATCCGGAAATTCCTTGCCATCGGCAAACAACTCGGATATCTCTTCGAGGCTGAACCCTAATTGCTTGAGGTAAACAATACGGCTCATACACCGGAGCTGGCTGATGTCGTAATAGCGATACCCCGTCCACTCATCACTTCAACGGGTATCATCAATCCTATCTCTTCATAATGACGAAGCGTCTTAACGGTCACTTGGCAAAGTTTGGAAAACTCTCCGATTTTAAACTTCATTTTATTCTTCATAAACTCATGCGCATTTTGTTTATGAAGCAAAGATAGGTCCTGCCCTTAGGGACGAGTCAAGAGATTGCTTCAAAAAAAACACATATTTCACTATTCACAACGGCAATAGGTGTTTGCACCGCACGTACAACGAGGCAACAGCTGCTCACTCAGTTCATCGCGGTAAAATTCATACAGCCGCCGGTACATGGTTTCATAGAGTGAGGCAACTTGTTTCTCCTGCTCACTTTCATTTTGAAAACGATTTTTAAAGGGATCTTCAAAATCAAAATGCACCTGCTGCTTGGCATCCAGAGTGATAAACTTCAGTTCTTCTCCGGCTTCTTTACATAGGGTAATCACGTAGTCCCACGACCGGTGCGTATAGGTCCCGACACCAGACGGTTTCTTGCGAGACACGCTGAAACCATTCTGTTCCATCACATTGCACACGGCATCGGGAACGCAGTTCCCCTCCATAATTCCTGCCGTAGAGATATTCATTCCCCTGCCAAATGCATGCAGGAGTTCCTGCGCGATACGGCTGCGGCACGTATCTTCATTACTTATTAACAGTATATCCATTGTCCGTTACTTTTCCAGGTTTAAATACTCGCCATCTCCTTCTTTCTTCATCTTCGCTTTACGTGCCAGGTCGAACAAGGTGGGGTTAATGTGGCAATATCCACCAGGATTTTTGTCCAGATAGTCTTGATGATAATCTTCGGCGAGATAGAAGTTCTTCAAAGGCTCTATCTCTACAACCAACGGACGGGAGTAGTTGGCAGCCAGCCGGTCAACGGTTTCACGAATAACAGGCAGGTCGGCGGTATCCGTATAATAGATACCTGTGCGATACTGTGTACCCTCTATCCCCCCCTTGCTTATTGAGGCTGGTAGGTCAATCGTTTTGAAATAAAGGTCGATAAGGAAAGGCAAGTCCACCTCATCGGGATCATACTGTACTTTTACGGTTTCGGCAAAGTCCGTGGTACCGGTACATACCTGCTGATAGGTAGGATTGGCTATATTTCCATTGGCATATCCCACCTGGGTAGCCTCCACACCTTCTATTTGTTTCAGGAAATGTTCGGTACCCCAAAAACATCCTCCTGCCAGATAAATCTCTTTCATTGGTTTCATGTCTGTTCTCCTTTCTGACCGTCCTTCCGGCTTACCGGCATAGGACAGACAAGTCATTAACATTGCAAAAAAATATTATTTGTTTCATACCTCTAACTCTATGGAAATTATAACAAGAAAGAGAACCGTATGGTTGACTTTTCTGGATGTATTGTATAAAAAGAAACTCCCTTTGCAAAATATTCATGCAAAGGGAGTTCCTTTCTTTGTGACCCCGGTGCGATTCAAACGCACGACCTTCAGAACCGGAATCTGACGCTCTATTCACTAAGCTACGGAGCCAAATGTGGATGCAAAAGTATAAAAAAATTAGCAGATTCCTAACATTCAAACGCTTTTTATATCAAACCGAGGAATATTTTTATTATTACTTTGAGAAGACTAACCGCAATTACACAAACATTTTGTTCTTTTTTTCCCACAAAACAGAAGCAAGTATCAATATTATTCCTATCTTTGCCGAGCAATTTAATAGAAGTTATACTGAATAAATTTATGAGCTACCTGATAACACCTGAAGGTTACAAACCTTTATTGGACCTAAAACAGACTGAATTAGGGATTAAACAAATTAAAGAGTTCTTCCAATTGAACCTCTCTTCCGAACTGCGCCTGCGACGTGTGACAGCTCCACTGTTCGTATTGAAAGGAATGGGTATCAATGACGACCTCAATGGAGTGGAACGTGCCGTAACTTTCCCTATCAAAGATTTGGGCGACGCCAAAGCTGAAGTGGTGCACTCCCTCGCCAAATGGAAACGCCTCACGCTTGCCGAATACCATATCGAACCGGGATATGGCATCTACACAGACATGAATGCCATCCGTGCCGATGAAGAACTGGGCAATCTGCATTCCCTTTATGTAGACCAGTGGGACTGGGAACGCGTCATTACTGCCGAAGACCGCAATGTGGAATTCCTCAAGGAGATAGTAACCCGTATCTATGCAGCTATGGTGCGCACAGAATATATGGTATATGAGATGTATCCGCAAATCAAGCCTTGCCTGCCCCAGAAACTTCACTTTATCCATGCCGAAGAATTGCGCCAACTGTATCCGGACTTGGAACCCAAATGCCGCGAACATGCCATTTGCAAGAAATACGGTGCAGTGTTCATCATCGGTATCGGATGCAAGCTGAGCGACGGCAAGAAGCACGACGGACGCGCCCCGGACTACGACGACTATACCAGCAAAGGCTGAACGACCTCCCCGGACTGAACGGTGACCTCCTGCTATGGGACCACATCCTGCAACGCAGCATCGAACTTTCCTCCATGGGTATCCGCGTAGACAAGGAAGCCCTGCTTCGCCAGCTCAAAGAGGAAGGCGAAGAGGAACGCCTGGAACTTTACTTCCACAAACGCTTGATGAATGATACACTGCCGCTTTCCATCGGTGGCGGTATAGGGCAGTCCCGCCTCTGTATGTTCTATCTGCGCAAGGCGCATATCGGTGAGATACAAGCCAGTATCTGGCCGGAAGATATGCGCAAAGAGTGCAAGGAACACAATATACACTTGATTTGATATACATTTATCCCGTCATATAATATAAAGTTCACCCCTCAAAAGGTTGGACTTTATTTTTATTTTGTACTTTAGCATCCGAAACTACTAACAGATCCAATTATGAATGTTCAAATAGAAGAAAGCTGGAAAGCACATCTGCAACCTGAATTTGAGAAAGATTATTTCCGTACATTGACTGATTTTGTACGGGACGAATATGGGAAATATGCAATATATCCTCCGGGAAAGCTGATATTCAATGCATTCAACCTATGCCCTTTTGACAAAGTAAAAGTCGTGATAATCGGTCAAGACCCCTATCATGGTCCGGGACAAGCACACGGACTTTGTTTCTCCGTAAATGACGGTGTTCCTTTCCCTCCTTCCTTACTTAATATTTTCAAGGAAATAAAAAATGACATTGGCACTGATGCCCCCACTACCGGCAATCTGACACGCTGGGCAGAGCAAGGCATATTGCTGCTCAATGCTACCCTCACCGTACGTGCACACCAAGCCGGTTCTCACCAAAACCGAGGTTGGGAAACATTTACAGATGCGGCTATCCGCATTCTCGCCGAAGAAAAAGAGCATCTTGTATTTATTCTTTGGGGAGCCTACGCCCAACGTAAAGGGGCATTCATCGACCGTAGCCGACATCTGGTACTCACCTCGGCACATCCATCTCCCCTATCCGCTTATAACGGCTTCTTCGGGAACAAGCATTTCAGCAAAACAAACGAGTATTTGCGGGAACATGGAGAGACGGAAATAATTTGGTAAACATCAATACCACTGAATATTACTCTGAGTCTGGCTTCTCTGTTCCCATTTCAAGTCTTGCAGGATACTTGCATTGGCACGGATGGTAAAGTTATAGTATTTCCAGCGTCCGAAAGGTGATATGGCAGCCGTCATGCTGAAACAGTGCAGGTCACGTGTGATGTTGAAAGCGGTCTGCGTTATCTCCTTCGCATTGAAGTCATAACCGGAATTGAAGCTGACAGCCCATTTATTGGTAAGCTTGACGTTACCGTTTATATTAAGGGAATTCAGGCTGAATTTGTACGGATAGCGCATGTTCTTACGATTAATGGGCTTACTGGTGTCTTCCGTAATATTGAAACCGGTACTGAAGTTGATAGACCAAGGCATCTTGAATACCTGATAGCCGTCAGCATCGGCAGCAGCCTTTTCCTTCTTCTTCTTCGGAGTGCCGTCCTCGGTAGTTTCCCCCTCCATGTCACCGTCTTCCTCCGTCGAGGCATTCTGGTCTTGGCCCTGCTCCTCGTCATCCTTCTGACCGGTGAAGAAGTTCCTTATTTTCTTCCACGAATCATTGTTCACGGTCCAACTGAACGACGTACCATATCCCGACCAACGACCGAAACGGCCATACGACCATTCCGTACGGTTACCGGGCACCACCCTTCCGTTCTCATCAAACTCGTAAGCATAAGTGGCAAAGGTAGAGCTCATACTCAACGTATAACTCTTGCTCAACTTCAGACGGAGATTAAAGCTCAAGTCACTCCAAGGACGCACCTGGCAGCCGTGTTGTAACTGATACCCATACTCAAATCGTCAATCAGGCTCACCTTGCGGATAGAGTCATTCTTATCCTTGAACTTCATTTCAAGGTTATTGGAGATATTGAAACTGATAAGCCCCTGCTTTCCTCCACTTGGCGGACTGAACACCTGACCGGCATAATAGGAATACTGCACGGTATCGCGAATGCCGTTCTGGTCTTTTATATAAGAGTCATAATAGCCAAAACGGGACGAAGTGAAATCGGGTGCAGCGCTGAAACTGATGGAGGGAGTGATGACGTGACGTATCTGTATCTCCTTCTTCTTCATAAACAATGGCTTGTACATACCATAAACTTTGGTATTGATACCCAGACTGGCACTGTAGTCGTATACACGGTGAAAACCGTAGGTCGTATCATTCACCTCCTTGCCTTGCTCATCGTCCCAGTCCTTCTTCACCTTGCGGGTGTACCAACGCTCCGTATAGTTTACGGTAGGCGTCACATTGAAGTACTTGAACAAAGTAAACGTGGCACTTACCGGAATCTCATGCTGCATACCGTTCTCCCAATCGCGTATCAGGTTCTTCTTGAACAACAGATTGTCCTTCGTCTTGATACTGTTCTTCACACGGCCAGTATAGCGAACGGAAATCTTCTCATACCACTTTTCATCTCCCACTGCATGTTTACGCTTGAAAGGGAAAATGGTACTCAAGGAAATGGTCATGTCCGGTAAAGTCACCGCGATAGAGGAGTCGCGCATGGTCTGGGCAATATTACCTGAAGCGGAGATGCTCAGATGCTGGTCGGGAAAGTTACGCGAATAGCTGACACTGGAAGTCTTGGTATTCTGCGACATTGCCTGGGAGTTGTACATATTGCCGATATTGGTACGCTCATAACTACTGGTAGCAAAGTTCACACTGGCAGAAAAGGTAGAATTCGGACTCGCTTTCGGGTCCTGCCGGTGAGACCACACCACCTTGAAGTCTTTGGCAACCGAGTAGTCGGGCAAGCCTTTGTCACCGGTCTTGGTCACCTGATAGCTTGCCTGCAGCAAACCGGAATATTTGTAACGCTTCACATAGTTCGACTCCATATTCAGCGCCCAAGAACCTTTCGTGAAGATATCCGCCCGCAGCTTCAAGTCCATTTGGTCACTGATGGCGAAGTAATATCCACCGTCCGTCAGACCGAAGCCACGATTGGAGTCATCCATATAGGTAGGCATCAGAAAACCGGACTGGTAACTGCTAGAAAACGGGAAAAAGAAAAATGGAACGGCAAGCGGAAGCGGCACATCCTCTACTACCAGATAGGCAGGTCCCGTCACCACGTTCTTTTTCGGACGTACCTTGGCATAAGTCATCTGCATATAAAAATGGGGGTGGTCATGATGGTCACAAGTCGTGTAACGACCGCTCCTCATATAGAGTTCATCATTATTCCCTTTCTTGGCATTATTACCGGTCACGTATCCCTCGCCCTGCTGGCTGACAACATTGCTGATAAGACCTCTTTTACTCTTGAAGTTATAACGGATAGTATCGGTTTCGTAGGAGGTGTCCCCGTCTTTGAAGACCGGTCTTCCCTTGGCTGTTCCTACAGAATCGACCACGCCACGGGCAAAAACCGTACTGTTGTCCATATCCATAGAGATGACATCAGCCTCCAGGTCAGCACCCGGATAACTCACCTTTCCCTGGCCGTAAAGATGGGCAAAGCCACTCTGCGTAAATACAATGGAGTCATTGGCTTCGTAGGCTACGGGAGCATCCAATGCATCCTTCTTGGGAGGCGCAGCCGCTACCGTATCTTGTTGCAACGAATCGGCAGGAAGCCCCTTTCCCCCTTGCAGGGAGTCTCCCATCTGCAAACTATCCCCTACCTGCAACGTGTCTGTCCGCTGAATATTCGGAGGCGCGACCTTCGCTCTACGGCGCTGAGAAGCAGCCCCACCGGAGAGAAGAAGCAAGACGAATAGTAGTATGAATGATATGAATGTATTTGCTTTCAATGGCGTCATTAACTAATAGTTTACGCTTGGAGGGGCAAAAGTACATAATTTATACGGATAATCTCCCTTTTTAAAGAAATTTAGATTGCTACAAGAACTGTTCGCACCAATTATCAAAGCGCCGTACCCCTTCTTCACCATAACGTTCCAAACTTTTTCGGGCTTTTTCTACACTTTTCTCCTTTTCCAAATGAGTTTTTGAATAAAACTTATCGGCAAAACAGATAGCTTGTTCTTCCAAGCTGACCGGAACCATTTCACGATGCGGTACGGGCAAATCCTGCGCAATGATTCCCTCCAATGAAAGTCCGGCACCCGTATGGCGTTCACAAACCAAAGCATGGCGGGGATAGCCTTCGCCGCGTATCAGGTCGGCTCCCAAATAACCGTGACAGATATAAGGCTTGTCGCCAAAACAATGGATACCTGCCGCATCTGTAAGAAAAATGCCTATATCGTGCAGCATGGCAGCCTCGTACAGAAAATCCTTATCCAATGAAAGTTCCGGATGGCGGTCGGCAATCCATAACGACTTGTCGGCTACGGAACGGCTGTGCGTCAACAGTATATGCCGCAACTCATTCTCTTCCGGATAATATTTGTTAATGATATCTATCGGATTCATTTTAAGTTATGAGTTATGAGTTATAAATTATGGGTTATGAATGTCAATCGCCCTAAATTTATACATGCAGATTTCATTACGCATATCACAACTGCGTCTGTCTGTACGGAATATCTTTTCCAGATGATACGTCTGTTCCAGCTCTCCCAACATATTCTCCTCCTCCTTTACGGGAACCAACAAATAGCCCTCCCCGCTGGACGGACGTTCCTTTTCAATGTGCCGCATGCGGTCTTTCAGATAGAAGTTAACACCATAGAAACTCATTTTCGAGTAAGAATAGACCACACCTTCCGGAACATACGTATTGACCCTTTCAGCCAAATGTTTATCTGATTTCACAGCCAGCACCGTGGGCTGATAAACCGAATCCAATGATACGAAAAGACAAAGCATACATCCTGCTATACCATATAATAATGACCGGCTATCCGCACGCTTTACCACCATACATAATGTGCAGACAGCGGCTACTACGGGAAGCGCTACCAGGAGCCACTTGGGAACAGACAAAGCCACATCCTCCAACGCATGCATAAAGGCTACATTCTCAGCGGCATGGCGTCCACTTCCAAAAACGCTGTCGGGAACCAGGCCGAGACGAACTACGACAAAAACAAGCGTAAGCAACAAGCCCAAAGAAGCAAAGATGATTGCACAAATCCTGAAAACTCGTGCCCCCTTTTGTACCAAAGCCAACAGATACTCAGCTATCAGCACTGCCATAAACGGATAGATGGGAAGCAGATAAACGCTCCGCTTACTCTTGGGGATGCAGTAGAAGACAAAGATTATCAGAATGACCAGCCACGTGAACAATTGTACCGGAGACTGGTTGCGGAAAGCAGTCCAGCCCTTCTTCAACCGCAACAGCAGGGTCTCCCCTTCCGGCAGACAACGCATGTTTTCCACTTCAAGCCAAACAAGGAAACTACCAGAACCAACGTCCAGGGAATCCATCCCCAAATCAAAGTCAGGAAATTATACCATATAGGATTTTCATGGGACTCGTAGGACATTTTGCCCATAAACCGCCTGGTATTCTCCTCCAGAACCAAATCGAGGAACGGTTGTCCACCTTGTCTGTAAGCTACGTATACCCAAGCTAAATAAGGAACAAAAGAAAGCAAGCCGATACCTACCAACGAGAAAAACGCTTTCCAGAAAGAACGTCCGCGCAACAACTGATACACACCGATACACGCGCAAGGGAATATGGACCTACCGGCCTTTGGTCAACGTGGCACATCCCATCAGCAACACCGCAAGCCAAGGCACTCCGCGGCATCCCTTCTCATCCCAGCGGAACAGCAGACAAAGGGAAATAACGATAAAGGCAACCTGAACCATATCGACCCGACAAGCGACAGCCGCCCGATGCACCTCGAAAGAAGACAAAAGAAGAATAGAGCCAGAAACGCCGTTTGAACGTTTTTACGTTTTGCCACAAAGGCAAAGAACATCAACTGCATGGCTAAAAAAGCCAATGCAGACGGGAAACGGGCAGAAAACTCCGTCACCTCTCCAAAAAGGGAAGAGACGGCGGCTATTGACCAGTAGAAGAAAGGGGGTTTATAAGCAATATCAGTACCATAGTTCACCGGAAGTATCCAGTTTCCACTTTCCAGCATAGAAAGGGCAACAATCGCCTCCCGCGGTTCCCCCTTGGAATAAAAAATGGTTTCTCCCAGAAAGGGAACAACCACAAGCACACTCAGCAGCGCAATAAACCAGAACGCCTTCTTTCTGTCCGACATACCTTATTTGTTTTTTATGTTTTCTGGACGCAAAGATAGCGCAAACCGAAAGCAGATGCAAATTTATTTGCAATTTGCTGAGATGCAGCTTAATTTCGCAAAGCAAAATTACAAATAATTCTGAAACAATGCCTAACTTTGCCGCCCCAATGATAATGGCAACAGAGAGTAGATATTTAATGTTAAGATGAAGCGGCTGAAACAACTACCGGAATTTGTACGCTTCGTAATGGTGGGCATCTTTGCGACAGCTCTGCACTACGGATTGTATTTTGTATTACAATGGGTTATCAATGTAAACATAGCCTATACACTGGGATATGCTCTCAGCTTCATCGCCAATTTCTATCTGACTGCTTACTTTACCTTCGGCCGGAAGCCCTCATGGAGAAAAGCCTTCGGATTTGGAGGGGCACACTTATGCAGCTATCTGCTACACATGGGGTTGCTGAACCTCTCTCTCTGGATGGGCATCCCCAAACCTCTGGCCCCCATTCCGGTTTTCGCCATCGCCATTCCGGTCAACTTCTTACTCGTACGTTTCGTTTTCAAAAGAAAAGAGTGATAATTTGTTTTTCTCCCGATTTCTTACGAATATTGCAAAAAGATTTGTTCTATGATGGAAAACTCTCCCATACTCGCCGTTGTCGTACCTTGCTACAAAGAAGAGGCAGTGCTGCATGAAACCCATAAACGATTGAGCCAATTATTCGACCGGCTGATACAAGCCCGGCAAATTTCCCCGGAAAGCTATATATTATATGTAAACGACGGAAGCACCGACCAGACATGGGCTATCATCAAAGAACTGCACCAAAATACGGCCTATGCCTGCGGACTGAACCTGGCAGGAAACGTAGGACACCAGAATGCCCTGCTAGCAGGACTCAATGCAGTAAAAGAGCGTTGCGAGATAGCCATCTCCATTGATGCAGACTTGCAAGATGACATCCAGGTGATTCCGGACATGATAAACAGCTATAAAGCGGGCAATGACATCGTTTATGGCGTACGTAAAGAACGGAAGACCGACACTTTCTTCAAACGCAACACCGCTTTGGTCTTTTATCGGCTGATGAAGGCAATGGGGGTAAAATCCGTCTACAATCATGCCGACTACCGCCTGATGAGCCAGCGGGCTGTACAACACCTATGCCGCTTCCGCGAGCGCAACCTTTTTCTTCGGGGACTGGTTCCCCTCATCGGCTACCAGACGGACAGCGTGTACTACAATCGTGACAAGCGTTTTGCCGGAGAATCAAAGTATCCTTTCCGGAAGATGCTTAATTTTGCCATCGACGGTATCACTTCCTTTTCCGTCAAACCGGTCCGTATGATTTTTTGGATAGGCTGCATCTTTATTCTTGTGGCACTGTGTGTCACCGGATGGACACTTCACTCTTACACACAGCATAACGCCGTCCCCGGATGGTCATCACTGATGATTTCCGTCTGGCTGGTAGGAGGTGTGATACTTGTGTCGCTGGGGATTGTAGGCGAATACATCGGCAAAATATACATTGAGGTGAAGGACCGACCGCGCTACAATGAAGAAGAACTGCTGATGCCGTCCGGCAAAACAGAATAAAAGAAGCCCATCATCATTCTACACAAAAGTTTTAAAAAGGAAAAACACTTCTCACACTATCACACTATAATAAAGGTATAGGGAACAGTGTGTGTCTTTCTTGCCGACAAGTTGGCAAGATTTTGCCACCCTATTGGCAAGACTTTGCCATAGGCATGGCAAAAGTTTGCCAAAAGCATGACAATGGGTTGGCAAAATTACTCTCTGGCAGACAATGAGTTAACATAACTATCAAAATCGTATCGTCACATCAGTTTATATCAAAAAACACAAAATCGCTTGCGAAAGCGACATAAATGCCGTATCTTAGTACACGTGCAAGCAAACCATTTTGCTTACACATGATAAGAATCTGCTTATGGGAACATTAGGCTGCATCAATGACATGCTACAAAGGGATAAAGAGAACCGTGCTCTCCGCAAGCTGAGCAGAGGACGGATGCGGGAGCACTACAAATACCTTGTAGACAGAAAAGGTCCTGAGAGAGCCGATGTAACCATTGAGGAAATAGAAAAAATCCGAAGAAATACTACTGAAAAGGAATTGTCAGATAAAGAACATCTATTCAGGGCAAAGACGATTCTTGCAGCATGTGCTTTAGTCTTGCTTTTATTGGGAGTACTTTGTTATAAATTGTTCTTATAAGCAGGTCTGAAACCGATTGACAAGAAATCTACCCGGTTAAATTCATCAGCCATTGGCTGGCGATTGAAAGCAGATTCCCATGCTTCATAAAAAATTCGCATACTTTTTATATTCGAAGCAGAGAATCAACAACTTGGTTTCCAAAACCAATAAATTAGAAATGAAAAAATTATCTTTGCAAACACAATAAATACATTGAAAAACTTTCTGTTAGAACATGGAACATCTAAAAGCATACATTTTAGCACTTAAAAACATGAATACAGATTTTACAATTAGAATTGCCCAACAGTCTGATGCCCTTGAACTTATGAGTTTGTTTCAAGAGACAGTCCTCCATATAAACAAGCGTGACTATTCAGAAGCAGAAGTGGCAGATTGGGCATCGTGCGGAAACGACCTCTCCCGCATAAAAGAAATGATTAAGACACATTATTTTATTGTGGCAACCAATCAACAGTCACAGATTGTCGGCTTTTCATCCATTACCCACCAAGGATATTTGCATTCTATGTTTGTTCATAAAGATTTTCAAGGTAAAGGCATTGCTACCATACTTCTAAATGAGATAGAACGGTATGCAACCGCAAGAGGAATCATGCGAATTACATCAGAAGTAAGCCTGACAGCCCGTCCATTCTTTGAGAAAAGAGGCTATATAGTAGAAGTGGAACAGAAACGCAAAGCCAACCAACTTTATCTCACCAATTTTTGGATGGCGAAAAGGCTGGCTGAATGAAATCGTATAACGGACGTATTCCTGCTTGTGGTGTCTTTTGTGGTGGTTGTCCCATATACACAAGAGAAAAAAGTCCCTGCAAAGGAGCAGAACAGAATGGTTCTCGCTGTGAAAAATGTAAAACATTCCATTTATGTTGCTTGGAAAAAAGAATAACACATTGTTTCCAATGTTCTGATTTCCCATGTACTAAATTCAAAAGATTTACCAAACGTTGGCTAAAATACGGACAAAACTTCATTGAAAACCAAAAGCTTTTAAAAAACGTAGGTGAAGTTAAATTTTTAAAGTATTATAATGAGAGAGTCCACGACCAGCTTACCAACAATGACAGAAAATCAGGAATAAAACAATAATTTTGTACCTTTCGAAAAACATGTGTTGTAAATGACAGATTTTAATTCATACATGGGCAATATAGACACTGACTTTTTTAGGGAACTGTGTTTAAGAAACGGAGAACTACGGTATTATAAAAGAAATGAATTTATCCTCCGAGAGGGAGAAGTCGGTTCTTTCTTCGGGTTTATTGTATCCGGTGTAATCAAATATACCTGCATCAACCAAACTGAAAACAAAACATATAATGTAGGTTTTTCTTTTGCCAATGAATTTATCTCTGATTATCCCAATTGTTTATATAACATAAAATCTGAATTGAATATACAAGCAATAACCCCATGTAGAATCTACATCTGTTCTTCCGAATTACTTCTACAAGAATTTGAAGAGAACAAAAAAAATCAACGAATAGCCCGCATTGCAGCCGAACAATTATTTTTTCAGTCGTATTCACGTTACTTGGATTTGTTCAGATTTACATCGGAAGAACGCTATCTCCAACTTCTTAAAAAATGTCCAGAAATCCTACAAATGGTACCCCTAAAAGAAATTGCGTCTTACTTGAAAATAACCTCTATTCACATGAGCCGCATCAGACACAAACAGAGTTTTGACAGCAAAGAATAAACATAGGTTTAGAAATTCAATCATTTAACAATATTCCAAGACAATATTGATTCTGTCAGGAAGTTCTCTTTTATTTTTGCCCTATCCTTTGGCTGATTCAGCGAAAGGCAGGAATGAAAGGAGTTAAACATAGAGTCCTATATATGAGAACAAGAAAAGTATTTAGAATGCCACTTGATAAAATTCTTTGTTTATCAGCCAATGCTATATTAACCATTATTGCACTATGGAGTATTGCATCAGTCTTTTTCGAAAACGCCACAATTGATTCTATAATAGCCCGTTTCAGCGTGGCTTCTGCCTGCATGGCCAACCTATTTTCAAAACATCGCCTTATCCGGATAATATTCCTCATTATGGCATTTGTACTGATAATTGTTGCAACCGCCCTCTATGTCCATAAAGCAAATAAGATGTAAAATACTCAGCAGTTATTCCGTCTCCTTTTTCCTTTTCTTCCACAGCTGATAACTATTGATTATATTCTGCCACAGCACATACGATCCCGGACCGACGGAAGATAACGGATTAAGATAAGTATATGCCATCCAGATGGCAAGCACCGTATTCTTTTGCCCCAGCGCCTGCCCTCCACTGATGCGCTCACCATAATGACCGCCGATTCTCTTTCCCAAATAGAATTGTATACAGCAGGTTATCAGTCCCGCCAGGGCTATCAGCAGTTCAACAAATACCGGTGCATCACTATTGACCAATGAACGTACCGTCTGCCCTGAGACAATGGCAAGAGCTACCGCCCACAAATAGAAGGCTGCATCATGGAAACCCAACAGAAAATGATGCACCTTCGGCACAAACGCACGCAGAAACCATGCCAGCAAGAAAGGACAAAGCAGCAATGGAAAGACTTTACTCAGAATTTTCAGGAATGCAACAAAAAAAAGTAATGTCAGCATGAGGCTCCACCAACGGGAAAACCAAAGGAACAGCCACAGCTGCCAGAAGATTGGACAACAACGTATAGGTCGTCAGGCTGGATGCGCTTCCACCCAGTTTACCGGTAATGACAGCCGCAGCGGTTGCAGTGGGACAAATGAGGCAGACCATTGCACCTTCAAACACTTCCCGGTAGACCTCCTCCATAGGGCAACACACCAACAATACCGCAACAATCAAGCAAGAAACCGTCTGGAACAGCAGTAACCATCCATGCCACGATTTGGGTTTCAGTTCATGCACCTCCACCTTGCAGAAAGTGAGCAGAAGTTGGGAAAAAATCAAAAGCGGAGTCAGGAAAGCCACTAACCCATTCACATAAGGTTTGGCAGGCGCCACAAAAGGAATGTCTGCAAAAAAGAAATATCCCAAAGTACCGGCAAGCATTGCCAAAGGCAACGTCCAGTTCTTTATAAAACGAACCAGCATACTTGATTTGCTATTTTAATTATCTGCCGCAAAGTTACGCATATTATCAATACATTGAGCCACTAATTACTCAAACACAGACATTAATTACACTAAAAATGAGAAGAAGAACAATAAAACTGAACATAATCCATTAGTTTTCTATAAATTTCCACTACATTTGCCAAGCGAAAAGGAAGCATTGTCTTTGCTACAATTATATGAAACTATACAGACGATACATATTATATATAAGTATATGCTTAGGGCTGCTTATCTCCCCCTTTTGCAGTGGCAGCGCTGAAGCGAAAGACTTTGTTGTCGTTATAGACCCCGGACACGGTGGACACGACCCGGGTGCAGTGGGAAAAATTTCCAAAGAGAAGAATATCAACCTGAATGTAGCACTCAAACTTGGCAAACAAATCAAGAAGAACTGCCCTGATGTAAAAGTTATCTATACGCGGGACCGGGACATATTCATCCCCCTGGACCGGCGCGCTGAAATTGCCAATAACGCCAAAGCTGATTTGTTCATCTCCATACATACCAATGCCCTGGCCAAAAACCGGACGGCCAAAGGAGCCTCCACCTGGACACTGGGTCTGGCAAAATCGGATGCCAATCTGGAAGTAGCCAAGCGCGAAAATGCCGTTATCCTCTACGAAAGCGACTACAAGACGCGGTATGCCGGCTTCAATCCCAACTCGGCAGAGTCCTACATCATCTTCGAATTCATGCAAGACAAATACATGTCACAGAGTGTGCACCTCGCCTCCCTCGTACAAAAGCATTTCCGCCAAACCTGCAAACGTACAGATCGGGGCGTGCACCAGGCAGGTTTTCTGGTATTGAAGGCCAGTGCCATGCCAAGCATACTGGTGAACTCGGATTCATCTCCACACCGGAAGAGGAACGGTACCTGAACACTGAAGCAGGAACCACCTCACTTGCCAACGGTATCTTCCGCGCTTTCCTCACCTATAAGCGCGAGCAGGAAATCCGGTTGAACGGAAGCAGCAATACCATTCTTCCGGAGGATGTACCCGAGCCCGTTCAAGAAGAAGGCAACGCAGCTACAGCGACACCGGAAAAGAAAAATGCACCTCAAGCGGAGAGTAACCAAGCTGCCCAACGCCCGCAAAGGTCAGAAAATGCAGCCGTTTCCCAAACAGAACAGAGCGGCATCGTGTTTAAGATACAGATACTCACTTCTTCACGTCCTCTGCCAAGAATGACAAAAGACTGAAAGGACTGAAAGACGTGGATTATTATAAAGAAGGCGGAATCTACAAATATACGTACGGCGCATCACCCGATTACAACAAGGTGCTGCGCAGCAAACGTAGCATTACGGACAAATTCAAGGACGCATTCATCATTGCGTTCAAGAATGGAGAAAAGATAAACGTCAACACAGCCATCAGCGAATTTAAAAAGAACAGAAATAAATAACAAAAGATACATCATGAAGTATATTACAAAAGAAGTTAGAATAGGAATAGCAGGCATAGCTGCACTTTGCATATTGGTATACGGCATCAACTACCTGAAAGGGATAAATATGTTCAAGCCTCCAGCTATTTCTACGTGAAATTCCAGAATGTCAATGGGCTGACAAAATCCAGCCCGGTCTTTGCCGACGGCTTCCGCGTGGGTATTGTCCGCGACTTGTACTACGACTATACCCAACCGGGCAAAGTCGTTGCCGAAATAGATGTTGACCCAGAGCTGCGCATTCCCAAAGGAAGTACGGCAGAACTGGCAGCCGAAATGCTTGGCGGCGTAAAGATGAACCTGCTGCTTGCCAATAACCCACGGGAGAAATACCAGATTGGAGACACAATCCCCGGCGTGCTGAACAACGGAATGATGGAAAAAGTTGCCACCATGATGCCGCAAGTAGAGAAGATGCTGCCCAAGCTGGATTCCATCCTCGCATCCTTAAATGTCATACTAGCCGACCCCGCCATCCCTGCAACCTTGCATAACGTACAAGATTTAACAGCAAGTATGGCCGTCACAAGCCGCCAGTTGCAAACTCTAATGAAGGATGATATTCCACAACTGACCGGCAAGCTCAATACCATTGGAGACAACTTTGCACTCATTTCCAACAACTTAAAGGAGATAGATTATGCTGCCGCCATGCAAAAGGTAGACGCAACTTTGAACAATGTAAAAATGATTACAGACAAATTGAACCAGAAAGACAATACCGTCGGACTTTTGCTAAACGACCCTTCTCTATATAATAATCTGAACGCCACCACTGCCAACGCAGCAAGTTTATTGGAAGACTTGAAATCGCATCCGAAACGATACGTCCATTTCTCCCTATTCGGCAAGAAAGATAAGTAAAAGATGGACGTTATATAGATTTTGTCTAAATAATAAGTCTATAAAGGAATTAAAAGGAAAGCCCTCATTTGCTCTATACAAGGAGCGAAAAAGGGCTTTTTCCTGCTCTGGGCACAGAAAGAAAACAAGAGACGCAAAGCTACATAAACCACTATATGACAAAGTATTAGATAAATGCAACACACCTTATATAAGGAGTATACTCATAGTAACCGATAAGTAGCTGAAAGTAAAGAGCTTATTACTTTCCCTAAAAACGCAAGAAAAAAAGGATTTGTTTTTCTCGAATAAGATTGCCAATTTTGCAATCGTAGAAGTTATGCTTAATTAATAAATGTATTTATAGCCGTTATGAGTGAAATAGATCATGTCGGGCTGTGGAACCGCTGTCTTGAAATCATCAGAGACAATGTTCCGGAGCAGACATACAAAACATGGTTTCTTCCCATCATACCTTTAAAATATGAAGACAAAACGCTGGTCGTACAAGTGCCCAGCCAGTTCTTCTATGAGTTTTTGGAGGACAAATTTGTTGATTTGTTGCGCAAGACTCTCTATAAGGTCATTGGTGAGGGAACTAAATTGATGTATAACGTAATGGTGGACAAGAGCTCGCGGAAAACCGTCGACCTGGAGTCTACACAGCGTACCATCATACCGCAAAAACAAGTGATGGACAAAAGGATTCCGCAGATTCCCGTCCCCGAACTTGACCCGCACCTTAATCCAGAATACAACTTTGAAACCTTCATCGAAGGTTACAGCAACAAGCTGTCGCGCAGCGTTGCAGAAGCTGTCGCTCTCAATCCGGCTAAAACAATCTTCAATCCGCTGTTCCTATACGGAGCATCAGGTGTAGGCAAAACCCATCTTGCCAATGCTATCGGAACCAAAATCAAGGAACTATACCCGGAGAAAAGGGTATTGTATGTATCTGCACACCTATTCCAAGTGCAATACACCGATTCCGTACGTAACAATACGACTAACGACTTCATCAACTTCTACCAGACCATTGATATTCTAATCATTGATGATATTCAGGAATTTGCCGGCGTGACCAAAACGCAGAATACATTCTTCCATATCTTCAACCATCTGCATCAGAACGGCAAGCAGCTCATCCTCACTTCCGACCGTGCACCGGTATTGCTGCAGGGCATGGAAGAGCGTCTGATTACACGTTTTAAATGGGGAATGGTGGCTGAGCTGGAGAAACCTACCGTAGAACTCCGCAAGAACATTCTGCGCAACAAGATACACCGTGACGGCCTGCAGTTCCCCCAGGAAGTGATTGACTATATTGCAGAGAACGTGGGCGACAGTGTACGTGACCTGGAGGGCATCGTCATTTCCATTATGGCGCATTCCACCATATACAATAAAGAAATAGACCTGGAACTGACGCAACGTATCGTCCGCAAGGTAGTGAACAGCGAAAGCAAGGCAGTGACTGTCGATGAAATCATCAACACCGTATGCAAGCACTTCGGATTGGAAACTGCCACCATCCACACAAAATCCAGAAAGCGGGAAGTGGTGCAAGCACGACAAATAGCCATGTATTTAGCCAAAAACCATACAGACTTCTCTACTGCAAAAATCGGTGCGCTAATTGGACATAAAGACCATGCCACCGTATTGCATGCATGTAAAACCATCAAAGAACTGAAAGAGGTGGACAAATCATTCCGTGCGGAAATCGACGAGATTCAAGCCGCACTGAAAAAAGGATAAGAATAAAGGATAAGGGATTAAATGCAGCTAAGTATGCATTAGCTTAACCCCTTATCCCTTATCCCTTATCCCTAATCCTTAATTTTCAAAATCCCTGCTTTTTCATTATCTTCCAAAGATTCTCCGACATTGCCTCACTGTCTTTCTTCGTATAACGCACATCTGTAAAGACCTGCGCCAGCGTTTCCTTATTGTTCTCCAAGATGAACTGCTTGTTCTCAGGAAGCGATTCTTTATAGGCATACAACCGGTCAATGTCCTGAGGAGTATAATCATGATAAACCTCTTCGTGTACAATGGCCTCCAGCGGCAAACGGTCCACTTGTTCCGGCTGTTCGGCAGGCCATCCCACTGTGACTGTCGTGATGGGAAACACCAATTCCGGTAACTCCAACGCTTCGACAATCATCTGAGGGTTGTAAGTGGTAGTTCCCAGATAGCAAATGCCCAACCCCTTCTCCTCGGCAGCCACACAAAAAGTCTGTGCCACCAGCAAGGTATCGACAGCCCCCGTCACAAACCACTCAAAGTTGTTGTATCCCGGCTCAGCCTTACGTTGCTCACACCACTTGCTGAAGCGGCGCAAATCTATGCAGAAAGTAAGCACTACCGGCGCCGTCCGAACCATCGGCTGATTGAAATGTGCAGGCGCCAGTTTGGCTTTACGCTCTGCATCACGCGTCACAATCACACTATAAACCTGCATGTTCCCGACTGTAGAAGCCCGGAAAGAGGTTTCAAGCAAATCATTTAACAAATCAGCAGAAATATCCTTCTGCTGGTATTTTCGGATTGTTCTCCTTTGTTTCAAGCTTTCCATTCTTTCTTTTTTTGCAAAGATAATGTAATCCACGAACAATTCATTCAAGAGTTCACACTTTTTTTATCATCATATATCCGGAATAAAATACATCTTTTCAACAAGAAATGAACAATTATTATCTCTACGAGCAGATAAAAGTAACCTTATGTTCGACTAAACCGAGAACCTTTCAGCCCAACAAGTTGTTAATAAATTCCATTTTGGAAAACTTATTCGTTTACTCAAATCATTAAAACATTATAAACCAATAAATTAATAGCAATCAATAGAAAACTATATATCGGTTAATAAAAACATTCATTTAATTTTGCCAAGTTGAAAAACATTCATAGCTTTGCAAATACATTTGTTAACGATAAGTACAACTTCTACAACTTTACTTATTTGTAACTAATCCTAAGAGATACAACATTGTGGAAAAGAAAAATTATTCTTATGACGAAGCCTACGGAGAATCTTTAAAATACTTCCAAGGCGACGAGTTGGCTGCCAGAGTTGGGTAAACAAATATGCAGTCAAAGATTCTTTCGGAAATATTTACGAAAAGTCTCCGGAAGACATGCATTGGCGGATAGCCAATGAGGTAGCCCGCATTGAGGCCAAGTACCCCAATCCATTAAGTTCAGAGGAACTTTTCGGCTTGCTCGACCACTTCAAGTACATTGTTCCGCAAGGAAGCCCGATGACCGGAATCGGGAACAACTATCAGGTAGCCTCTCTGTCCAACTGCTTTGTTATCGGTGTGGACGGCGAAGCGGATTCTTATGGTGCCATCTTCAAGATAGACGAAGAACAAGTACAGCTGATGAAACGCCGTGGCGGCGTGGGACACGACTTATCCCATATCCGTCCGAAAGGTTCACCGGTAAAGAACTCGGCACTGACCTCCACCGGCTTGGTTCCCTTCATGGAACGCTATTCAAACTCTACACGCGAAGTAGCTCAAGATGGACGCCGCGGCGCACTGATGCTCAGCGTATCCATCAAACACCCCGACTCGGAAGCCTTCATCGATGCCAAGATGACTGAGGGCAAAGTGACCGGAGCCAACGTTTCCGTAAAACTGACCGACGACTTCATGCAGGCCGCCATCGAAGGCAAACCATATACACAGCAATATCCGATTGACGCCACAGAGCCGGCATTTCAAAAAGACATTGACGCATCCGCATTATGGAAAAAGATTGTGCACAATGCATGGAAATCGGCAGAACCCGGTGTATTGTTCTGGGATACCATATTAAAGGAATCCGTGCCCGACTGCTATGCAGACCTGGGCTACCGTACCGTATCCACCAATCCATGCGGCGAAATTCCACTGTGCCCGTACGACTCCTGCCGTCTGCTCGCCATCAACCTTTACTCATACGTGGTCAATCCGTTCAAGCCGGACGCCTACTTTGACTTTGAGCTATTCAAGAAGCATGTAGCTTTGGCCCAACGCATCATGGACGATATCATCGACCTTGAACTGGAGAAGATAGAGCGCATCATGAGCAAGATAGATGCCGACCCCGAAAGTGAAGACGTGAAACATACAGAACGCGTTTTGTGGCAGAAGATTTACAAGAAAAGCGCCCAAGGCCGCCGTACCGGTGTAGGCATCACGGCAGAAGGCGACATGCTTGCCGCCCTGGGATTGCGTTATGGCACTGAAGAGGCAACCGAATTCTCGGAGCAAGTACACAAGACGGTGGCACTCAACGCCTATCGCTCCTCCATAGAAATGGCCAAAGAACGCGGCGCATTCGAGGTGTACGATACAGAACGCGAAAAGAACAACCCGTTCATCAACCGCCTGCGTGAAGCTGACCCGGAAATGTACGAGGAGATGAAGAAGTACGGACGCCGCAACATTGCCTGTCTGACCATCGCCCCGACCGGCACCACCAGCCTGATGACTCAAACCACCTCCGGTATCGAGCCCGTATTCCTGCCCGTGTACAAGCGCCGCCGCAAAGTGAATCCCAACGATACGAACGTCCATGTGGACTTCATCGACGAAACCGGAGATGCCTTTGAAGAATATATCGTGTTCCACCCCAAGTTCGTGACTTGGATGGAAGCACAAGGATACAACCCCGCCAAACGCTACACGCAGGAAGAAGTGGATGCCCTGGTAGAGAAATCACCTTATTATAAAGCAACCTCCAACGACGTGGACTGGCTGATGAAAGTCAAGATGCAGGGACGTATCCAAAAATGGGTGGACCACTCTATCAGCGTAACCATCAACCTGCCGAACGACGTAGACGAAGACCTCGTGAACCGTCTGTATGTAGAAGCATGGAAATCCGGCTGCAAGGGCTGTACGGTTTACCGCGACGGTTCGCGTTCCGGCGTGCTCATCTCTACCAAGAGTGACAAGAAGTCCGAACTTCCCCCGTGCAAACCGCCTACGGTCGTTGAAACACGTCCCAGAATATTGGATGCAGACGTTGTCCGCTTCCAGAACAACAAGGAGAAATGGGTGGCATTCGTCGGCTTGCTGGACAATCATCCTACGAAATATTCACCGGTGTGCTGGATGATGATGAAGCATCATCCTGCCGAAGAATGTGGTGTCGGGCCACATCATCAAGAATGTGGATGAGCACGGAAACAAGCGTTACGACTTCCAGTTCGAGAACAAGCGCGGATACAAAGTCACCATCGAGGGTCTGTCCGAGAAGTTCAACAAAGAGTATTGGAACTATGCCAAGCTGATTTCCGGTGTATTGCGCTACCGCATGCCTATCGAGCAGGTCATCAAGCTGGTAGGTTCACTGCAACTGGACAGCGAAAACATCAACACCTGGAAGAACGGTGTGGAACGCGCCCTGAAGAAATACATCCAGGACGGCACGGAAGCCAAAGGCAAGAAATGCCCCAACTGCGGTAACGAAACACTGGTTTACCAAGAAGGTTGCCTCATCTGCAAGACGTGCGGAGCTTCTCGCTGTGGATAATCCCACGGCAAGCACAAACGTTTGCATAGGAATTTAAATGACTTAGATAACGGTAGCTGCATGATTATGAGGAATAATTTCTATACTTGCATAATCATTGCAGCTATTGCTATTTCTAAATCTAATATAATATGACACTAATATTCAATATCGAGTATCGCACCAGCTGGGGTGAAGAAGTCAGAGTCCTGGGTTCCATCCCGGAACTTGGCAACAACCAGCCCAACAAAGCCACCCCCCTGCACACTGTAGACGGCATTCACTGGACCGCGGAAGTGGATATCCAGATTCCCGGTAATGGAAGCGTCGAATACAGTTACCACATCTATCGAGATGGCAGAACCATACGGACAGAGTGGAACAGCCTGCCACGCATCCTGCACGTTGCAGACAATCCGAAGAAAGTTTACCGCATAGAAGATTGTTGGAAGAATCTGCCCGAGCAGCAGTATTTTTATACATCCGCTTTCACAGAATCCCTGCTGGCGCATCGCGAACGCAGTGCCGCCCCGAAAAGCTACAAAAAGGGGTTGCTGATAAAGGCGTACGCCCCTGCATAGACAGTGACCATTGCCTGGCACTCTGCGGAAACCAGAAGGCGCTGGGTGACTGGAACCCGGACAAAGCTGCCTTATGAGCGACATCGACTTCCCCGAATGGCAGGTAGAAGTGGATGCCGGCAAAATCAGCTTCCCGCTGGAGTATAAATTCGTCCTTTACAACAAGAAAGAGCGCCGTGCCGTGGCCTGGGAGAACAATCCCAACCGCTATATGGCCGACCCGCAGATAGCCGCCAACGAAACGCTGGCTGTCGGCGACCGTTATGTATACTTCAATCTTCCTGCATGGAAAGGTTCCGGAGTAGCCGTACCCGTATTCTCCCTGCGCTCCGAGAAAAGCTTCGGTGTAGGCGATTTCGGCGACTTGAAGCGCATGATTGACTGGGCAGTTGCCACCAATCAGAAGGCGGTGCAGATTCTGCCCATCAACGACACTACCATGACGCATACCTGGACAGACTCCTACCCTTACAGTAGCATCTCCATCTATGCCTTCCATCCCATGTACGCCGACCTGAAGCAGTTGGGCAGCTTGAAGGACAAGAAGGTGATGGCCGAATTCAACAAACGCCAGAAGGAACTGAATGCCCTGCCCGCCGTGGACTACGAAGCTGTGAACAAGACAAAGTGGGAATACTTCCACCTCATCTTCAAGCAGGAAGGGGAAAAGGTGCTGGCATCGGATGCTTTCCGTAATTTCTACGAAGCCAACAAGGAATGGTTGCAGCCATATGCCGTCTTCAGCTACCTGCGTGATGCCTACAAGACCCCGAATTTCCGCGAGTGGCCCAAGTATGCCACCTACGATGCCAAGGAGATAGAGACATTGTGCCGGCCGGACTCTGCCGACTATCCGCATATTGCCATCTACTACTACATCCAGTTCAATCTGCACCTGCAACTGCTTGCCGCCACCGAACATGCGCGCGCCAACGGCGTAGTGCTGAAAGGCGACATCCCCATCGGCATCAGCCGCAACAGTGTGGAAGCCTGGAAGGAACCCCACTACTTCAACCTGAACGGCCAAGCCGGTGCACCGCCCGACGACTTCTCCGTGAACGGACAGAACTGGGGCCTCCCCACCTACAACTGGGATGTCATGGAAAAAGACGGTTATGCCTGGTGGATGAAACGTTTCCACAAAATGGCAGAATACTTCGATGCCTACCGCATAGACCACATCCTCGGCTTCTTCCGCATTTGGGAGATACCGATGCACGCCGTACACGGGCTGTTGGGACAATTCGTCCCCGCCCTGCCCATGACGCGCGAGGAGATAGAAAGCTACGGGCTGGCATTCCGCGAAGACTTCTTCCTGAAGCCCTATATCCATGAGTACTTCCTCGGACAAATCTTCGGCCCGCATACAGACTATGTGAAACAGACCTTCATAGAGCCGACAGATACGTGGGAGGTTTACCGCATGCGTCCCGAGTTCGACACCCAGCGCAAGGTGGAAGCCTACTTTGCCGGAAAAACGGACGATGACAGCATCTGGATTCGTGACGGGCTTTACGCCCTTATCAGCGATGTGCTGTTCGTGCCCGACCGCAACAATCCGCACGAATACCATCGCGCATCGGCGTGCAGCACGACTACATCTACGCGCACTGAACGATTGGGAAAAGGCTGCCTTCAACCGGCTGTATGACCAGTACTACTATCACCGCCACAACGACTTCTGGGGACAGCAAGCCATGAAGAAACTGCCGCAACTGACACAGTCCACGCGCATGCTGGTATGCGGTGAGGACTTAGGCATGATTCCCGATTGCGTGGCATGGGTGATGAACGACCTGCGTATCCTTTCCCTGGAGATACAACGTATGCCGAAAGACCCGAAACAAGAATTCGGCCACACAGACTGGTATCCATACCGTTCGGTCTGCACCATCTCCACGCACGACATGTCTACCCTGCGCGGCTGGTGGGAAGAAGACTTCCAACAGACGCAGCGTTACTACAACACCATGCTCGGGCACTACGGTGCCGCACCGGCAACGGCCACGCCGGAGCTCTGCGAAGAAGTGGTTCGCAATCACCTCCATAGCAACTCCATCCTCTGCATCCTCTCCCTGCAAGACTGGATGTCCATGGACGGCAAATGGCGCAACCCGAACGTGCAGGAAGAACGCATCAATATTCCTGCCAACCCGCGGCACTACTGGCGCTGGCGCATGCACCTGACACTGGAACAACTGATGAAGGCAGAAAGCCTGAACGAGAAAATAAGGAGCATGATAGAAAGCACCGGAAGATAAGAAAGGATTCTTAACAAAGGGTTATTTTAGGCACGGATTACATGGACAATCACGGATAATATTGAAAGTAACCGTGATAACCCGTATAATTCCGTGCCTAAAATAATTCGATAAGTTCATTCCGACCCTCACATAATTGTATTCTATAAAAAACAATTTCGCGCTATTTTTATATTTTACAGAATACAATCCGCAACCTGAATCGTAATAACCGGATACCGATTTGCCCGTACCACAAAATATCAGTAAGTTTGCAGAAAACAATCTACAAGTAATGACCAGTTATATTTTCCTTGACACCCTTCGCTTCTTTGCCCATCACGGCGTGGGTGAACAAGAAACCGTGGTAGGCAATGAGTTTACCGTCAGCCTGCGCCTGCAAGTTGATATCCGGCGTGCGGCAGAAACGGACGACGTAGCCGACACCGTGAGCTATGCCGATGTACATACAGCTGTGAAGGCAGAGATGGACATTCCTTCCAAACTATTGGAACATGTATGCGGGCGAATTATAAACCGATTGTTCCACGACTTCCCACAGATAGAAGAAATAACCCTCAAGCTGGCAAAGCGCAATCCACCGATGGGCGCGGATATAGAGGCTGCAGGAGTGGAAATATGCCAACGCCGCGGAGAATGACAGATTGCCGAATCACCCCATTCACTATTGATACACAGACACTTCCCACTGCAAAGACACTGCATGCTTTTTGCAGTGGCGCTGCAAACGGTTTGCAGTAACACTGCACATATATTTGCAGTAGTACTGCAATAGCTTTGCAGTGACGCTGCAACAGATATGCAGTAGCACTGCAAAATGTATACAGAAGTTCTGCAGTGAGCATGCAGCAACTTTTCTGCCGTAGAATACAACCATTGATACCAATATTCCGTACCTTTGCCCCATCATCAACAAAAAGTCAATGAGAAACGCTATACAACGACTGGCATTACTCCCCATCGTCGCTCTCTTCCTGCTACCGACCGCTTGCCACCGGACGGACGGACGGGCAGAAGCTTTATTGAACAACGCCGACTCATTGCTGACAGCAAATCCGGACAGTGCTCTGCGACTGCTGGAGGCACTGCCTGCAACCACCGAACTTACACGTCGGGAGTCCGCCCGATATGCCCTGCTGCTGGCCCAAGCTACAGACAAATGCGAAAAACCGCTGCTACCCTGCGACTCGCTACTGGACGTGGCACTGGATTATTATGACGATGACGAGCGCGAACGGGCGGTGGCACTGCTCTATAAAGGAAGGCTGGAAGCGGAGATGGCACAAAGCGAACGTACCGTCGACTTCCTGCTGGGAGGATTGGAAATCATAAAGAAATTTCCCCAAGAGATTGAGATCAGAAGACATCTGCTCAGCTCATTGGGAAACGAATATTATGATGCACGGCTATATGAAAAGGCAGGAAAGACGTATAAAGAATTGTACGAATGCTGCTTTACGGATAAGGATAAAGCAATAGCACTATATTCTCTTTCTCAAGACCTCCTCACCTCAAACAAAGATTCGCTAATTGCACTAAAGCATAAATCCTTTGAATATGCAAAGAAGTCCAAAGACTCCGCAATGATAGCAATCACTGCACTAAATCTAAGTTTTGAAAATTCAGAAGAAGAAATCGACAAGTCCTTACATTATGCACAATTAGCACTAAAATGGCTTCCAAACAACAAAGAAAGAAATAGCTACTATGCCAATTTAGGAGATATTTGGTTTAGAAAAGAAGAATATGACTCTGCCACTCACTACCTAAACAAAAGTTTAGAAAACAATAAAAGCATAAGCAAAAAAGCTGCTACTCTATTAAGCTTAGCATATATAAAAGAAGAGCAAAAAGACTACCAAGCAACTACCGAACTATTGTATCAATTCATAGACATTGCAGACTCCACTTATTTTAGTGAACAGTCCACCCAAATACAGCAACTGGTTCATCAATATGACATCAAGCAAAAGGTTGACCAAGAACAAAGGAGAAGTAAGTATCTACTGAGAAACGTAATAGGAACTTTCCTTATTCTCTGCCTTGTCCTTATTGTGTTTTTTCAATATCGTATCAATAAACGAGACAAGCAAAGAGCCATCAACGAACAAAAATTAGCGCAAGCCCAAGAGAAATACAACAACCTGAAGTATTCCATCAACGAAAGCCAGCACATCATCACTCTGCTAAGGAAAGAACAATCTGACTTTTCGCAAGAGGCAGAAAAGTACAGACAAGAAATAACCGAACGGGAAACCGCCATCGAAAGATTGAAAGCAGAAAAGGAAGGTCTGCGCACTTGGCTGTTCAAACAAAGCGGTATCTATCAAAAAGTAGAAAAGTTGTCCAAACAAAAAGTGACCAGTAAGAAAGAGCTTACCGTACTGACAAACCACGAACAGAAAGTTCTCAAAGAAGTTGTCATGGAACTCTATGCCGACTATATATCTGATACGCAAACTCAATATCCTCTACTGACAGACGAAGACTTGCTCTACCTCTGTTTAGAGAAAGCCGGCTTCTCCTATCAACCATCGCCCTCTGCTTCGGCAATACCACCACACACGTAGTTGCTCAAAGAAAATACCGCATAAAAGAGCGCATGAACGAAAGCAAATAACCCAATTGTGACTTATCAAAATCGCATAACACTGTAAATCTGCATATTACATTTTTACAGTGTGATTCTTTTTATACCTCCATTCCATCATTATCCTCTAACTTTGCCGCTGTTAAACCAATAAAAATTAAAAGAAATGAAAGCAAAGTCATTTATGTTACTTTTAGCAACACTATTCATTTTACCAGTGAGTGAAGCCGCAATAACAAAAAAGAGAAGAATAATCCATTAATAAGGAATCAGTACGTAGAGAACGTATAACGACCCGTGTTCCTATAGATTATACTATAGAAACCACTGGTGATGAGAACGGTTTGCAGATTATTTTTCTATTCCCCATGCACGAAGCTGACATTACCGTGACAGACAAAAACGGCAATGTAGTGATTGAAGAGAATCAAACAAACTTATACGAAGGGAAGGCACTCTATGTCCACAGCTCCAAAGCCTACCCTTATACCTTAGTTTTAACATCCCCTGCTGTAGACATCACGGGAGAAATCACATTAGAGGAAGAGAACTAATAGTACTATTATAATCAACTTAAGTATTAACCAACTAAGAAGAAACAAATGAAAAAATTATTCATTATCTTTGCAAGCATGTTCTTCATGTTTGCATGTACACAAGAAAAAGACAGTCTTCTTTCTGAAAATGAGAAAGCTACTGCCCAAATACCAGAGTTGACCACAGCCGAAGCACAAATGAAATTTGCCAAGCTATTGTCTCAAGCAGCTTCCAACAGTGTTGAAGTGCGCAAATTCTTGAAGAATGAAGCAACGAAGCAATTCGACAACGACTATGATGTATTCTATCCGATGGTAAAAAACAAAATTGTTACTGACGGCAAGAGTTTCAAAGATATTCTACTCTCTTACTGCAAAACCCCGAATGAGCTAACAGAGATTGAACAGTCTCAGTTGCTCCTAAATATCCTGATTCCGGACTTGACACTCTTTTGGGATTTCAATGCTAAGAAATGGGATGTAAACGACAAGGAAGTCGTAGTATTGTGCCGCGATGACGAAAGAGACACCATGTATGAAAACGGAGAAAACATCGGGCAAATGACAAAAGGAGATGTTCCCGGTTTTCCCTGCTTAGTTATAAAAAACAATGAGCGTTTAAAAGTGAAAAACATCAATACCCGCTCTGGAGAAGCTACCTATGAATTTATAAGCGATGCATTCAATGGAAGCAAGCGGATTGAACGCCCTACAACAAGGCACTCGGAGTATGATATAGCAGTTGATACAGAAGAAAATTTAGATGCATATATTCCTCAAAAAGAGATTCCAGATATTTGCATAAAAGCTTACGAAGAATTTAAAAATGTACCGAATGCTTATCAAAGAGATAATATCTATTATAATATTAATAAAAGCAATAATCCTGGATATCTGGACAGAAATATAAGAGACAGAATATACAGATTCCGAATTAATGCCAATGCATACTCCAAAATTGCTGAGCAAGACAAAGATCCTAAATTGCAAAATCATACAGAACATAAACGTAAACTGACTGTTGATGAAATAAGAAAAAAGATATGGACTGATGGAGCTTTTGAATTTAAATTCAAACTTACATTGCCGGAGAAACTGCAAAAGAAGCAATGGAAGTATCTAAATCATTTACTGTGAAAAGTACAGAAGCATTTTCAATCAAGAAGGTTCATTTACGTCATAAAAACAGTACTATGTTCAGAGAGTCAAAAAACTTTTATTCATTCAATTTGGATGACTTAAGATCCAAATGGATATATCCAGAAAAGTTAGAACAAAAATCTGAAGAAAACTATGTATTTACAGAGCCTTGGGATCTTTATGGAAAATCTCTCACTATCTTTCTATTCATTGAAGAAGTGGATGATTCCCAAACAATAACCGAAAAAAAGACTGTTGTTAGTGAATTTACCAACAAGGCAGATTTTTCTCTTACCGGAGGAGGGAAAGTAGATGAAATAGAACTTACTGCTAAACTTGGATATGGTTTTTCTCACACCAAGACTGTTTCCAACGAGGTGTCAATTACCACCAATGTAGGTTCTGATGATTTAGGTTCTGTATCTTTCCAATATTATAACCCCATCATTCGTGACAGAAATAGTATAGGAGATTGTAAACTATTCAATGCTTCTACCGGCGATGTATCAGTCACATTATTACCGATAGACACATCCAAATAAAAGAAAATACAACTTATTTGCAATGGCTTTTTATCCCATTGCAGATAAGTTTTCCCTAAAGGGCAACCAAGTGAACTATAGATTAAATCATATATTATGCGTAAAATTCTTTTTATAACAGTAATGGCCGTAGCAGCACTTTTTTCATTTGCTTCCTGCGACAAAGAAGAGGAACCTGCTAATCCCAATCCCTACAGTGTACGGTTCGGTTACATCCGAGGAACAATAAACGGAACGGCATTCTGTCTTCAAAACAAGGAAGCACCGGGAGAAACTTATATAACCAACGGAAATATTTATACCGAATATCCCAAGTTAGGAATTAATTCTTATGGTACAAATATCCCTATTACAAAAGACCAAAATGAATTCGTCTATGGTTTTGTATTCCATCTCGTACCTATAAAAGCCGGAGCGTATGATGTCATAAGCCCCAATCATGAAATGTTTCATAACAGAGTATGCTTTATGGACAAACGAGACACCAATAACGAAAAATGGTATGAACCCCTGAAACAACCGGTAAAACTCCTCATCAACCGTGCAGAGTTTGTGGATAGCAGCAATATACCCTTTATTGAAGGAGTGATAAATGGAGTACTTTACAATCAAGAGAATCTGAATGACTCCATCATCGTAGAGAACGTAGAGTTCGGGGTACATTATTAAACTGGTATTGAAGCCAGCGATAGCTGGTAGATGTACTAAAATAGACTACAAAGCATCACTGCCGTAATTGAATTCTGTTCATTCCGGTAGTGATACTCATTCAGCCTATTTTTCCGTTTCCGCTTCTTTGCCGATTCCACCGCTTCGGCCACCACCGGCTTATTTGCAAACCGCTTGGTGTAGTTGCTATAATCGGGAACAGTGCGTTCATACGTCGGGTCGACAAACAACGGGCTGGAAATGATATGGTCTGCCGTACTGCGGTTGCAGCAGAACACGATGTTCTCCACGCCGGCAAGGCGGGTCAACGCCTTCACATCCGTATCGTGCGGCTGAAGGGTCATGGGGTCGGTGAAAAAGAAAAGATAGTCAATCTCTCCGTCCACAATGCGCGAGCCCATCTGCTGGTCACCGCCCAAAGGACCGGATTTAAGGATAGTGAAATCCCACTCCACATCAGGATGTTTCTCCCGGAGGGCTTCGAGGATAAGGGTACCCGTGGTGCCCGTACAATAGAATTTATGCCCCATCAGCAATTCCGAGTTCCACAGTACCCACTCGATGAGGTCTTTCTTCATGGCGTCGTGTGCCACTAATCCGATTTTTCTAACTAGTTTTTCCATAATTCAAAACCTTTAATAGATTGAACAATTATAAAAGGCAACAGTTCCTACAATTGGGAAAAGAATTTCTTTCCATGCAGATAAAACTGCGCCAATATACTTGTTTTTTGTCCGTTCCGGTATTACGGCAAGCTGTAGTTTTTTCAGATTTCTCTTGCGGGACGCTGTCAATGAAGCGCGGAGGGAGTGGTAGGCACGGCGCGCACGGAATACGGCCAAAGGCATTGGG
>ENA-OQJX01000248-OQJX01000248.1-human-gut-metagenome-genome-assembly--contig:-NODE-248-length-33595-cov-5.217432_pt1 | contig 33595 bp, 29 predicted proteins | sample MGYA00242615_ERZ504782 | MGnify/ENA primary metagenome ERZ504782 (study PRJEB26092, sample SAMD00036354) | human gut metagenome | host: Homo sapiens | study: EMG produced TPA metagenomics assembly of... | reverse complement strand
ACATAAAGCATCTGTAATCAATGCTGTAAGAGCAAATCATAGCAGATCTTTTGCGTGATACGAAGGCAGACTCCATTTGTAACATTAGCCGTATAATAAAAAAGGTCCTTAAACTTCGAAAACATCTTAGGTTTAGGAAGTAGCTATACACTTCTGAAGAGTTGTCATGTCTATATACGAACTTACCCAAGGATACGTTAATGTTCGTAAACTTGGGTAAGATTTGAGAGATATTGTTTGGAGAGGACTTAGAATTCACCCCCCTTTTTAATAACCATAGCAAATATGTTTATTCGCACAACAATGCGTAAGCACACCACAACATCGGAGCCTGCCCATGATAATCTCCCGTAATACGGGGGCGATCATAATAATATTGAAGATCGTTTTTCTTGTTCGTACCAACACAAACCTCTTCAACATCTCCCTCTTTATTAATATAGGGGACTAAAGCAATCCAAGCCTTCCGTGCCGCCGGACCATACTCGGCAGCATCCAGCCAGCCTTTTTTCACTCCCATTATCATTGCATAGGCGAACATTGCGGAACCGGATGTTTCTGGCCAGCAATCGGCTTTATCCACCAACTGATTCCACATGCCACTTTCACTCTGATAATCTTTCAAGCTCTTCATCATAAGACGATAACCTTCCAAAATACGGGTACGATCGGGATTGTCCTTCGGAGTGGACAATAGGAGTTCCGCCATACCAGCTGCCATCCAACCATTTCCTCTGGCCCAGAAATAAGGGACATCGGGGGCATGATAGAACAGGCCGTTAGGACGCTGCAATTCATCCAGATAAACAACCATTTCTTTGGCCGCCCGATCAATATACTCACGTTTTCCTGTTGCATGATAGGCTTGTGCCTGTACAATCGTAATCATAAACATATCATCGATCCAAAGACGGGTTTGCCAAGACAAGCCTTTATCCGCCCAAACTTTTTCTTCCGGTGTTGCTCCTTCAGGTAATGTCCATTGCGTATCGGCATACGGCATACCGAGTTCGAAATATTTTTTATCCTTTGTTATCTTATAAAATTCCAATGGGAGACATCCGAACATATTCAGGTCTACATGGTTCATAATCGGTTGATATGACTTCTCTGTGGTAAAAAGCAAATCGAATCGATCCTGTAATTGCTTGATCAACTTTTTATCCCCGACCACTTCAGCATATCTCAATGCTCCATACCAGGTACAGACCTCTGCATAATGAATCCATTTGCCTCCATGCAGCATATGTTTGGAAGGAATGAAACGCTGCCCTAAAATTGCCCCGACTTTTTGGGGAGAACACTCGTCCGGTAAATCTTTAAAATGGTCTTTTTGTGCACCTGCCGATTGTGCCAGACACATAAACAGGCACATGATTGAGAAAAAATTAACAAAATACTTCATGGTTTAAATTTTAAATTAGAAATCAATGGTCTGAGAATTAGTTACAAATATAGAATATTCTGCTTAAATAGCAAATCAACGAATCAAGAGGCAATATGGGTAGAGTCTATATGGACTGTTAATTATCCATATTCGCCTTCTTCACGAGCAGATAGAATAATCATTTAACCGTATCCCGAAATTTACAATAACCTCAATTTGGAGCTTTTTCTATTTCGCTTCCAAATACAGATCATTTTGGTTTGACATTTTTACACTGTTAATCCTGTTTTACCGACAATCGAAAATACGGAGTCGGAAGATAATGGATATATACAGTTTTTATGACAAAGATAAGGATAAAACCGAGAGTTAGAGCGGATTGGAGCAAGAAGGTTGTAAACAAGGGGGTTATAGAGTAACAGACTACGCTGTCGCAGCCAAACCGAAGCCATCGAAAAGCCAACTGAAACCGGAGTTGCGTTACTATTCCGTTACTCTGTTCCGAATGGCAAAGACAGTTTTGGGAAGGTTTCAAAGCGCTGAAATACAAGCTCTATTCGTCTTGCTCCGACTGCAAATATAGCCGGATTTCCGAAATTCGGGCAGAGGGAGGCGAAAAAAGTTCTATTTCGGGTGCGATTGCGTTGATATGCTGCGATTTGCGTATCAAAGAACAGCTCTGCAAGAAATAATTTTGTAACCAAAAAATTGTAGAGTTATGAGATCGACATTCAAAGTTTTATTTTACCTCAAACGCAATGCCCCGAAAAAGAGCGGGCTTATTCCGGTCATGTGCCGTATTACCGTAAACGGCAAAATTGCTCAATTCAGTTGCAAATTAGACGTGGAGGAGAAATCGTGGAACGTAAAGTCGGGACGCGTTTCCGGTCGCAGCATCGTGGCGCAGGAGGCCAATCGGATGTTGGATAAGATTCGTGTGGGTATCAATCAAGCTATCAGCAGATCAGCGACCGCGACAACTACGTTACCGCCGAGAAAGTCCGCAATGCCTATTTAGGATTGGGTATAAACCACGAGACACTGCTCGCCGTATTCCGTCAGCATAACGAGGATTACGAGAAGCAGGTTGGCAAACTCAAAAGCCTGTGCAGCTATTGGAAATACTGCGTCGTTTACAAACACCTCGCGGAGTTCGTCGAAAAGCGGTACAAGGTCAGCGACATTGCGCTCAAAGAGCTTACTCCGGCATTCATCACGGACTTCGAGTTGTTCCTGCGAGTGGAAAAGAACCACTGCAACAACACGGTCTGGTCATATATGATGCCGTTTCGGAAGATTATCTATATGGCCGTCAATAACGGTTTGTTGCAGCGCGATCCGTTCTTCGCGTACAGCATCACCAAAGAGGAAACCAAACGGGGCTTTTTGACCAAAGAGGAAATTACACTCTTAATCAATGGCACATTCAAGAAGAAAAGCTATGAACTGATTCGTGATTTGTTCATCTTTTGCATTTTTACGGGATTGAGCTGGACGGATATGGCGAACCTTACCGAAGCGAACCTGCAAACTTCGTTCGACGGGCATTTGTGGTTGAATACCAACCGTCAGAAAACGGGTGTCGAAACGAATATCCGACTGTTGGATGTCGCCAAGCATATCATCGAGAAATACGACGGTATGGACAAAGGAGACAAGTTGCTGCCCGTTCCGTGTTACGATAACTGCAAGAACAGTATCAAGGTCATAGCGAAGAAATGCGGCATCGAGAAAAACGTCACGTGGCACATGAGCCGCCATACCTACGCCACGACGGTCTGCTTGTCGAACGACGTACCTATCGAAACGCTCTCGAAGATGTTGGGACACCGCAGCATCCGCACGACGCAAATCTATGCGAAGATTACCGCCGAGAAAGTGAGCCGCGACATGGAGAAACTCGCGCAGCGTATCGAGCAGATGGAAAGCTTTATTTGTCAAGCGATTTAATGAACTTAAAAAAACAGAATACGATGAAAAGAGAAATAATCACGATAGACGAGTACGGCAGGTTGAATATACCGACCGACACGGTAAGCGTATGGATGACGGAAGCGGAAATAGTCGAACTGTTCGGCACAACCGCCGGAGCGGTACATACGGGTGTCAAAGCCATCTTCAAAGAAAACGTCCTACACGACTACGATGTCTGCAAGTGTATCCGTCTGGACAGCGGCAACAGTGCGGACGTGTATAATATGGAGGTCGTCATAGCCCACGCGTTCCGACTGGACACCTACCCTGCGTCGGTTTTCAGAAAGTGGCTGGTAAAGAGAGCCACCGCACTCCGACGCACGACACCTCCGATTGTCATTCGATATAAGGACGGGCTTCTGAATTGAACCGGACAAACAAGGAAACGGGCAGGCTTCGACACCTGCCCGCTTCCTTGTTTTCAGAGGATTGCCTTGCGGTAGTTTTCCGCGAGCATCTTCTCGATGTCGGATTCCCGATAGAGGACTTTGCCGCCGAACACGATATAGGGTATCTTGCGCTCGGTACGATACTCCTGCAAGGTGCGTCGGCTGACTTTCAGCCGGGCGATAACCTCCTTGTCGGTCATATACCGTTCTCCTCCGAGCGGTGGATGAAAGCCGTCCGTGAGTTTATCGACCTCTTTCGCACATCTCTTCAAGGCGTGCAATGCCGATGCGATGCGTCCATCCTCCGACGTGATTACATTACTGTCATTCATCTTTTGTGGATTTAGTGGTTGGTAAAAATAAATATTAGCCGGACCCATCCCTGAACTGCCCGGCTATGGGCATGAGCCTCTCTATCTCTTCGGGCTTGTAATAGAATTTTCGGTTGATCTGCGTACAGCCGATTGTCCGATTATCCCGCAGGATTGCAGCGTGCGGGGGCTTATGCGCAGCAGGCGGCACACCTCTTGCCCGTCGAGCCACTTCTGCATCTGCTTGTCATTGCAACGGCGACATAATGCACCGACTTTCCCCGTCAGCGTCTCCACACCGGAGAGGAGCGCTTCAAAGGTGTTCTTTTCGATAATTACTACTTCCATATACCATGTTTTGAGTTCGGGGCAAATGTAGCCAAACCTGCGCTCGCTGCCTCCGTTTTCGGTTTCGTGGCAGCTTGTGGCGTCCGTTTGGCACAGTTTGGCGCCGTGCCGGTCGCATACTGAACCCGCTTTGCCGACAATAGCAGGTACGCAGTGTGGGATGTTAATCCGTGCAGAGCCATAGAACCGGACGGATATTTCGCCCAATAGCCCAACGTCGGAACCAACCAATGTCGGAACCGACCAACGTGCGTATGCCGCTCGGATTATTCGGCTGCTTGTCGGTATGTTCCTGTCGACCTTCGGCTGTCAACCCTGATGGTCGTACATTGGTTTCTACGGTAAGAAAATATCGGTTGTATAGCTTCTGCTGGAAATGGCAGTAGTGTTGTCGGAATGGCGACGTTTGGCGTTTTTGGTTCTTGAAAAGACGTCTCGGAAGCCTCGACTTTGCATCCAAGCGACAGGACGAATCGCTCGGCTTTATGCTGCGGTCGAAAGCGGTTCTCCCGCAATCCGCCCGAAAGCGGATTTTTATGTTCATCGGAACATAGCAAGGTGTGTATCGAGTAACTCGATACCTTTTGAGTTACTCTCAAAAGCCTTGCCCTGACGGGGAACAATCGCCCTCCGAAGTCGGGCGATTAGAACGAAATAGAATGGAATAGATGGCAAACTATTCAAAAAAGCCAAATAGGAGAGTTCCGTTTTCATCGAAAATACATACCAACGATTTATCCGTTTCATACTGCATCTCATCCTTCGAAACAATCATTCTATCGGAACGGCATTGGTGTAAAATCGTACACGAGCTACATTTGCGGAAAATTCAAACGATGAAACGATTTCATACAATCCTTATACTAAGTATTTGTATCGGCCTTCCTACCGCTCTTTTCGGGCAAGGCTATGTGAGTAGCGAATACCTCTCGTCCTCTTCTTTGAGGGACGAAGCAGGAGGCAGATTCGGTTCGGGAGCAATGGGCGTTTTTCGGGGCGGTACACGCTGCCTCTTTCCGTGAAGCGAAACGACCGGGGACAACCCGTCGCATGGTCGGCGACGTTCAATTGTACGTATGCCTCGCTTCAAAACGAGGGTGTGGCCGCCGCGCTGAATCCCGACCGGATTCTGAATACGAGTCTGAACGTATCGCACCTGCGCCCCATCTCCGAACGATGGAGCTTGATCGCCTCATTGGGTTGCGGCATTTATGCGTGCCGAATCAAATAGCATGGCGCAGCATACTGGCCAACGGTGCTGTCGTTTTCGTCTATAAGTTGCGGGAGAATCTCGACATCGGTGTGGGTGCGGGTTTGACCAACTCGTTCGGCGTACCGATGATTCTGCCGATGGGTTATTTGAACTGGCGTACCTCCGGCAAATACGAAATTCGGGTGGATATGTCGAGCGGGCTGAAAGTGACGGCGGCCAAATGGCTGAACCGAAAATTCAAACTGGAGCTGACCGCTATCGAAATGGACGGTATCTCCTCCGTGATGCGAATCGGCGGAAAGTCCAAAATTTACTCCTCGACAATGATGCGTTCGACCTTGTCGCCAACGTTCTGCATCTCCCCGAAAGCGAGTGTCTATTTTGGGATAGGCGGAAACTGGTTGCGTTCGATACGAATCTCGGATCGCGATTTCGGAGGATTTCTCGACAGTTTCCGCGAGGACGGCCATGATTTCGGCGTATCGCTTCGGGTAACGGCAGGATTTAACTGGAGTTTTTAGCCATGCAAATACTGATATTCAGAACCTCTATATCGACACGAACCGATTTGAAAAGGCTCCGTGAATTATTGAGCCGATATCCGCAGGTCGAAAAATGGAATGTCGATTTGGAAGATTGGGAAAAGATTTTGCGAATAGAGTGTAACGGACTGACTGCCGGTGAACTTATCGTAGCGCTTCGGACGGTAGACATTTACGCCGCCGAACTCGTATAACCGCAAAAATTATCGTAATTTTGAAAATTATAAGTGAAAATAAAATGGCAAAGTATATTATCATAGAAGACGAACGGCTGGCTTACGAAGAGATCCGACGGATGATGCAGCGCCTGCGCCCCGATTATATGCTGACGGGATGGGCCACGGGCGTCGAGCAGGCCGTTTTGCAGCTCGCATCGGGAGGCATCGACCTGATGATTGTGGACATTCGTCTCTCCGACGGATTGAGTTTCGAGATTTTCGAACGGACGGCAGCGGATATTCCGGTAATCTTTACTACTGCTTACGACGAATATGCGCTGCGGGCATTCAAGGTAAACAGCATCGACTACCTGCTCAAACCCGTCGAGGAACAGGCGTTGGAGACGGCTCTCTGCAAGTTCGAACGGAATCGCCTGCCGCGTACCGCCACACCCGAACTCAAGCGGCTCGAAGCGACCTATATGACCGGAATCCGTAAAAACCGCTTTCTCGTCCGGTCGGGAGATACGTTCCGCTATGTCGAAACATCCGACATAGCATTTTTTTACAGCGAGGAGAAATATGTCTTCCTTCATCTGTTTTCCTCGCGTCGCTACATCGTCGATTATACATTGGAACAGTTGGAGACGATGCTGGACGAAGCCGGGTTCTTTCGGGTGGCACGCAACTGTATCGCCAATATTCGGGCCATCGGGAAGGTCTCCCGTTATTTCGGCGGTCGGCTGAAAATATTCTTTTCGCCGGAATGTCCTCACGAAGTTATCGTCAGCCGCGACCGCACGGAGCGGGTCTTGCAATGGATTGACGATATACGGTAAACACGTCCGAACCATGAAAAAGAACACGATTTTGTTTTTCGTCCTGCTGATTGCTGCATCATTGCTGCTTTTCATCCATACCTTTTCCGTGCTGGCACATACGCCGGAAAGGACTGGGGGCGAAGGATTATGGGTGAATTTCTTGATGAATCTGCTGCTGTATCCTTATCGGGTATGCGGATTATCGGGTGGCCAAGTCGCTTCAAAAGCGATTTCCCGACCGGAACGTCATACGAATTGCATCGAGTATCTTGCTGACGGCACTGCCGGTGGGACTGTTTGCCGTTGCTATCAATTATGCCATCGCACGGTTGTATGCACATCCATTCAGCATCGCGGGCAGCGTATTCCCTATTATGTTATGGAACAGCCTTATCGTGCTTTTCATCGAACTGTTTTTCTATAATCGCCGGCAGATCGAACAACAACGTCGGTTAGCCTTGATGGAGAAAGAAAAAGCACTTTACCACTTCGAGACGTTGAAGAACCAGATCAACCCCCATTTTCTGTTCAACAGCCTCAATGTCTTGGCATCGCTCGCTTACGAAGATGCGGAAAAGACCAACCGTTTCGCCAAGAAACTCTCCGGAGTTTACCGTTATCTGCTTACGACACACGACAGGCCATCGGTCTCGGTCGCCGAAGAGCTGGCTTTCGTCGAATCCTATCTCTATCTGGAGCGTATTCGTTTCGGAGATGCTCTGCGAATCGAAATCGCCGACTGCGAGAGGTGGTACGATCGGCAGATCATTCCAGCCAGCGTGCAGATGTTAGTGGAGAATGCGTTGAAACACAACATAGCGACGCCCGAAATGCCACTGACCGTACAAATTTCGGTCAGTCCGGAGGGTATTGCGGTCGTCAATAATCTGCAACTTCGCTCCAGCGTCATGCGTAGCGGTATAGGGCTGAAGAATTTGCAACACCAATATGCGCTTTACGACCGACGTATCGAAATCGAATCTGCGGACGCCTCTTTTACCGTAAAGATTCCTTTTCTGAATTAACTTAGAAAACATATCTGTTTTTCAGTGGAACAATGATTACTATTCCAAGCTAATATCATTGTCTCTCTGGAATTTCCATGTCAATATGGCGAGAATGTTTCAAAATTATATTGAATTGAGTAACAATACGACTGAACTGTATCTGCTTTGATGGCCTGATGCTGTTCGCTTTATAAAAAATAAATCTCCTCCGAGTCCCATTTCAACAAAAACTCGAAGAAACTGATTTATTTACTTATAAAACGAACATTTATGACACATCATATTACGGCGGATCGTTTGGTAGAATCCGCCATCAAAGCTGTTACGGAAGAACTGTTCCGCGACTTCGATAACACGCTTCGTACCCTCTGCGACGAGGAAGACGACCGCAAAGCCGTTTTTCGCACTTTGCGTTATGCGCGAATTCGCCTGCACGTATTATGCGGATATATCTCGAAAGAGGAAACGCCGGAGAGTCGTACTCAAATTCGTTTCCTGCATATCGTCATCGGATATATTGACACGGAATTAGAGATCTTAAATCGCTACGGAGATACTTATCCGCCGAAACCTCATGTTTGTAAACGACGTTGGACGGGAGCTGTAGTCGAAATAGTCGAGTTGATATACGCCTTGCACGAGATGAAACGTATCGACAACGGGGAGATAGCCATGAACGAACTGGCCGGATTCTTCGGCGAGTTGTTCGGTATTCGTCTCGATGCACGAAACCTTTACGACGCTTATACCGACATCAAACATCGCAAGGGTGAGAGCCGTACCTATTTTCTCGACAAGTTGCGCGAGCGTCTGAACCTGCGGATGCAACGCGACGATGAAAAAGAGCGGGAGCGGCGACGCTGATTAAATAATGCGGATGGAAGATTCTGTCCGCATTTTGCATAAACCCAATCGCCGATTTTGCTATTTCCAAGAAAAACGCTATATTTGCATAGAGTTGTTCGACGAGATGCAAAGCGCAGCAGTTCAGCGCAGTTACACGGTTGCTAAATCGTTACTGACAACTTTCTTAATCTCCACTCTACGCTGTCATTCAGACAGATACATTAAAGTTTCTTATCCGATGCAAAGAAAAGAGAGAAAAAACGACATTCCAGGAAACCTGAATTATTGGAGAATGGCTTATAGCAAAAAAATCAGGGGACGGATCCGAATATCTAAAACGTATTTCCGAGCTTTATTGTGACCACGACCGTCTTCGTTACGATAAAGACCGTCTCCATCGTGACGAAGTTCATCTTCATACGAAATGAAGACGATCGTCGTAGAAACAAAGACGGTCGTCTTCACAACAAACTGTGCACCTCATACCGAAAAACTACTTTTTTAAGAGCAAAAGCTGAATTTCAGTACTGTTTATAAAGGATGTATAACATTGTAAAATAATCAATATTAGACAAGAACCTCGAATAAGTGAATATCCAAATTAAGAAAACAACAAATACTACAGGAATCCCTCTCTTTTCAAAAAATCATCCGTTAACTTCCGGACCTTATAATAATCTTCCGTCAGCGGCTTTCTATATAAAAAGATCGGATGCCCGGCACCTCCAAAGAGATGGAGTTCGCAATCCACTCCTTTTTGCAAAAGTTTATCCTGATAGGATCTGATCGTTTCGACCGATACGATCGGATCTTTCATTCCGAGCAATATCAGAGTGGAGGGAGTTGCTTCCGATACATGATGGATCGGTGAAATTTTTTCGAAATCTCTTTTGATTTCCGGAAAACCATAACCTCTCGAAACCATATCTACAACCGGATAATATAACACGGAAAGGTTCGGCCTGTAATTAACAGCCTCATCACTTCCGATCGTTCCGAGTGCGGCAGCCAAATGACCTCCGGCAGAACCACCCGCTACAGCAATCTTATCCGGATCAAGCTGATAGTCCGAAGCATGGCTACGCAACCAGCATATCGCATCTTTGGCATCCTCAAAACTATCGAACGGAGTAGAATGATGCAGATATTCTATCCGGTAATCAACCGATACGGCAACCATTCCTTTTGAAGCATAATAAGCACATTCACGATAAAACTGAAGCGGGGTACCTAACTTCCAACCTCCTCCGAAGAAATATACAATAACCGGCCTTTTTTCCCCTGCCTGCATATTCCGAGGCTTAAAGATGTGAAGTGCCAAGGAATCCCCATTTTCCAATGTCTTATACCGGACGATATCAGGAGAGAATACTGTTTCCGATGAAGCCAGTACTTTTTTCAAGGCCTCGAACCAGACAGTCGCCATCTTCTCCGCACCAGCCTTATTCGGATGTACTTTATCGTGCACCGTATAGTCTTGCCAGTTAAAGTCTTGAGCCTGATTGACCAAAAAGACTTGTCCTGAGTTTAATCCGGCAACCATTTCCGCTATCTTCTCGTTCAATTCCGGAATATACGAATATTTAGGTAATTTGCCGCTTGGTATTACCTGGGCGATTAAAATACGAACATTCGGATTGATCGCCCGTATTTTGTTGATAATAGACTTATAGGAAGCAATCATTCCGGAAACAGGTTTCTCTTCCACAAAATGGTTATGACCGGCATGGAGCAATACGATATCTGACGGATAAAGCCGGTAGATACTGTCGATCTTCGATTCTAAAAACTCCACATTCTTACCGCTGAAACCACAATGATTAAGCGTCCCGATCCGGCATTTACTCTCACGAGGACCGATAAAATCAAACTGATACCCGGCTGTAAACAATTTCTCCCAAAGCGGATACAAATAGCAAGTGAAGAAATCCGCTCCTTCCGTAATGGAATCACCTAACCCCATCAGGGTAAACCGTTCCTGTTTTTTCTCCTGTCCTGTAGTAGTGACGGAACAGCATAATAAAGAAAATAATAACAGATACAAATAAAGAGCTTTACGTTTCATGATTTTTGGACTTGCAATATTTTATGGGCATATATTAAAAAGAGAGGTGTCAAAATGTACTTGCCCCCATATCAAGCACAGAAACAAGACAGTTTTGACACACACCCATACTTTTACATTTATTGAACAACCGGTTTGTCTTTCAATATACCACCTTCGTTATAACGCTGGTTGTTCGGCAGTCCTTTCTTATTCACACCTTCCTTCATCAACGTTTTCAAGTCTTCCAGATGAGAACGGTAAACACCACGAGGTGTCACATCATATTTCTTACACAATGATGCAGCCATACCTACTACCTCTCCCATCATTCCTGTCGTACGCATCACACGGACCGTTCCCAATGCCACGTGGGTCACACTAATATTACGGCCAGCCATAAACAGGTTCTCCACATTACGCGAATACAGACAACGATATGGAACAGCATACGGATGGATCAGGATATGCTTCGTCACAGCTTTGAACTCATTGCCCGGAAAATGTTCACTGTTTTTCGGGTCCTGCCAATGCAAATCGATACTCCATGTCGTAGCGAAAGAGGCATCTTCATGGGACACGTTTTTCGTGATATCATCTTCCTTTAAGATATAATCACCCATCAGACGACGAGATTCACGCTTGCCGGCTACATAAGCAACCCAACCTAATTTTCGGTTCTTATACTGGTCATTTTCCTTCATACGGTTTTTCAGATAACTCCAGTTTGAATAGACAACCAGCATTCCATAATCACGGATACGTTCGAAGTCCTTGATCTGGTCGAAGTTCATACCTGTCTCCCACGTCCATTCTCCCATCATCACCTTTTCACAATTCTTGTCGTTGAACTCCACTCCATAGCTAAACTCCGGGAAAGGACTCGATTTCTTGTTATCCACAGAGTACCACTGTACGGAAGAGCCCATTGTCAACTTGTCTGCTTTCTCCGGAGCGATGCTCTCACCATACTCGTCACGACCTTCACGCCCCATACGGTAATCAGCCCCAGCCAAGTAACCGATCGTCCCGTCTCCCGTACAATCGGAAAACAAAGGTGCCTCGAATTTTAATTCTTTACCGCTCTCGATGTGTTTGACAACAACCGATGTGATCTTATCGCCTTCCTTTGTCACTCCTATCGCGCGATAGTTCAAGAAAAGGGACACATTTTTCTCACCTGCCAACCAATCCATTTTCTTCTGATCTTCATAATATTCTGCCGGTTGCGCATTTCCTCCCTTTTCCGGACCAAATTCTTTCTGCAGACCACCAAGTTCCTTATAAGTTCCTTCTTCGATACGGCCTCCTAAATGAACACGTATCTCCGAGCTATTATTTCCGCCTACCACAGGACGGTCATTGATCAAAGCCACCTTACAACCCAGACGGCCGGCCGACACTGCGGCACTCATCCCTGCTATACCGGCTCCCACGACTACAAGATCATATTCGCCGGCAACCGGTGCTTCATCCGGCAATCCCAATGCTTGACGACGGAATGCTTCCAGCTCCTTTATATCCGACGGAGGCATCTTGCCTGCTTCCGTAGTAAAGTAGATCGCATCACAACGACCGTCAAATCCCGTCAAATCATGCAACTTGATTACTGTTTTCAGATTCTTGACAGATACCTTTCCAGCTATCTGCCACATCCAGGCAGAACCCTCCGCTCCCAATGGAGAAGTCATCTTCTTTCCTCCGACAGACAAACTGAATTTACCGGGACCTTCCCCTTTTTTCCATGGGGAAGTCCAGTTATAGGTCCGAACATATACATAATATTCTCCTTTTTCTGGAAACGTGACTTCCGTAGATGCATCATCGACGGGTACACCCATCCCATGCGCCAAAAGGTAAGGAGACCCCATCAAATCCATAAACTGCTGGTCAACCTTCCAACCTCCTTTGTTACTAAAACTTTCGGCTTCGACAAAAAGGTCTGCCGCTCGGACACTTCCCAAACTTAACAAAAATAATAATGATAAAATTACACGAGTCTTCATGATATTAATATTTTTAAATTAACTAAAACAACAGAAAACACAACACTCCTTAAATTTTCTATTTTGCAAAAATAGAACTAATTATAAATAAACCATGCTGTTGCTTTACAATTTTTATTTGCGGTTACACGTACCCATCGAGCAGAAAAGCTCTCAGGAAACTCATAATGCATATATTCACCCGAACCAACAATCTTGGTTTCATAAACCTTAAACTGCCCATTGCCTACAACGTCTACTTCTATTTTAAAAGAAACAGCCTCATTAGAATCATGCCACAGATGAAGAGATTTCTGATCAAATCCATACATCAAAAAAGGATCAGACGGGACATTGGCTATAACTTCATCATCAGACCAAACCCCTCCTTCACCAGAGGGTTTTCCCCACGACCACAAATCGTCTGTTTTACCAAACCATAATCCAGCCTGAGGCTGACCAGCCAAAGGATTTCCATCAGCAGAACCAAACTTCATTGGTGTCGCCTGATTTCCTCCCATCACCAACATACCTCTCCAAGAGCAATAGTCTGGAATTACACGCAAATGCGAACAAACCGGACGAATAGCCCATAGCTGATCGGCATATAGATGAAATCCTATTTCATAAAATAATCCATGACAATCCATCATAGCACGTTCCGTTTCGATTTCACGAATACGCAGCCACTCCGTACAACTCGTCTCATCGAATGTCTTACTGGATTTTGGCAAACGATATCTTTTCCATTTTTTCGTATTCGGGAAAAACACACTCATTACAGCAGATGCATTGTCCCAACCTGTTGCCAAAATTGGTGCCCCAAAATGAGAAGAGCTCCATACTTCCGTATACGACTTCTCTTCTATTATTTTCCAAACTTTACCATCCCACTCTGCTAAACGACCCGCTTTCCAATCCTTATTATAATCTTTTGTGGAATAACTATTGTTACACACGACAACCTTACCATGCCTCGTAAAACCAGATTTAAAATGAGGTTTTGACCCTTTCGGTTCTTTCAACTCATCATAAAGGTTAAACAATAATTTGGTATCTAAGGTATTTACATCCACTTCAAAAAATTGACCCTCCATAGCCAGAAAATAAACTTTATTCTCTGGATCCGTTAAATGCGTCATTGTTGCAGCCAAACGATGATCCTTTACTCCATCAATTACTCGTACATTTCCTTTCATATCAATTATATACGGACCTATGATCAACTGATTCGTAGGACCGTGTAACAATCTATTCGCATATGTTCCCACCACACTTTCCGGACGTTTATGTATTTCCATCTTATCATTAATCTCAAAAAGTCCCGTACCGGAACCGGTCGCGGAGAAATGTGCGACATAAGTAACGACCCATAATCTGTTTGCCCAAGGAAACAAGGCTCCCGTCCCAGCCTCAGTTCTCGGAGCTTGATCTGCAATCATGGCTAAATGCGGAAACACTCCGCTACAATTTATTTGTTGCTGCGATAAAACCTTATTATTCAGACATCCCCAAACTAACAAAACAGATATTAAAATGTATTTCATGATTCTATAGATTTAAAGATTACAATTCAACAACATCCGGTAATTGATTTATCAGTATCATCACCGGATGTCATTTCTACATTTTCTTTATTTATAATCCAACCAAGCAGTTGCTTTTGTATCTGTATCCGATACAAAACGAATCCATCTTGCTTGAAATGCCTCCGGGAGTTGCTGAACGAACCTTTCTCCAGGTTGTACAGTATAAGCGGCATATTCCATCCAATCTCCATTACCGGTAGGATCCACTTCAACCGTAATGACGACTTTCTTATCAGACTGATGCGACAACGAAAGCTCTTTCTTGTCGTAGAATCCAATCAGATACGGATCAGAAGCGATACCCGCTTTTACATTTGTATTCTTCCACGGACCACCATGACCTACCGGTTTACCCAATGTCCACAAATCATCAATAACACCGACCCAAACAGCAGCTTTTCCATCGTCCGAAACAATAATATGCGGATTCCCTTTAGTATCTTCAGGTGTCACACCTGTCAAAACAAGCATACCTCGGTAAGAAGCATAATCGTTGATGCGGTAATTATGAGTTGATATAGGACGAATTTTTGCATATCCATCCGCATTCTCCGCAGGAAGTTCATAAAAAGTTCCCATACAAGAGAACATATCACGCTCCGTTGCCACTTCCCGACAAACACGCAGTACACCTTGGTTAGTCAATTCTTTATACGTTTCATCCCCCAAAGGAAGACGCCAACGCCGGTTCAAATCATCTACAATCAAGACAGAACCCTCTTCTATCGAAACGACTTGTTGAGGTATGGCAAACTTTGATCGAATAAAATCAGTCGTTTTTGTATCTTCCTTACGAACCAGTTCCAATTTATCTCCCATTTCATAATAACCGGTTTCCGATGTTTTTCCTTCTACCGTCACATTTGCCAACACTCCCAATGCACGACGGTTGTCACCAAGCCCATACAACAGACCTCCGATTGTCGTATTTTGTTTAACTGTTGTCAAACCTTGGTAAATCGGATCAGAAGAAGTCGAACGGGGATCGGTAGTCGTATAATTGAAACTAACCGTTGCCAATGTATTTTTATCCGTTTTTACACGAATCCATTCTCCCTTTTCGGTAGAAGCAAAAGGAACAGAGACCGACTTTCCTGCATTTACTGTTACACTCTTCAAGGTCTTCCATTCGTTTTTGCCGGCTTCATCTATTTCAAAAGTAAAGATCACCGGTTGTTTTCCTTCATTTTTGACCCAACCGAAACGATGTGTCCAGCCACTAAAAAGGAACGGTTCAGAGCTCTCACCTGCCTTCACGCTTTCCTTTGCCCAAACAGCACCTTCAGCAGTAGCCGGTCCTAATTCATCCGGTCTTGTCAAAGAGGTAAACCACAGGTTCGAATTCGATTGACCTGGTCCCTCTATACTCCCCTTTGCTTTTCGTTTGTTCAAGAATTCTTTCTGAGCCGAATCATCACAACCGAAAACCAACTGATCGTTCCAGCGTGTAAAATCACCAATCACCTTCAAATAAGCGGAGCGCGGACGAATACCTGCTGAATTATCAGCCGTAAACATTCCTGGAAAATGCCAGAACATTCCATGCATCGTCATCAGATAATCAGGCTGAGACTCTGTCCCGACATTCCGAATACGCGGCCATTCCGTATTCCATCCATGCGCTCCGTCATAGCTATGACTGGCCTTAGGCAAACGATAAAAAGCCCATCCTTTTCGAACATCGCGTACACCTAAAATAACCGACTTATAATCCCAACCGGTAGCCCAAATCGGGTCTGTTTCCGAATTCGTATTCCCATAAATACCACCGGGACCCGTTACTTCAACAAATTGATTGCGACGAACCACCTTCCACTCTTTTCCATTCCATTCAGCTAAGACACCAGCCTCCACATCAAACTTCTTCAATGCTTCCTGTGTCCCTTCTCCATTGTTGGTAAAATACATACAGCCTTGCCCGGAATATAACCCCTTACCATGTACTCCCGGTAATAAAGCATTTATCGGCCCGGCATCCGTATCATTTTTTTTCTGTTGTTTCTTATTGCCATCTTGATACAATTCTTTTACTTCCAATGTATTCACATCCACTTCATAAAATCCTTCTTCCATTGTCCCATAATAAATCTTATTGGACGGATCTGTCAAATGACGAGCATTTCCAGTATGTCGACCAGACATTACAGTATATGGAATAACACGAACTTTACCTGTTTTATCAATCGCATAAGGTCCTATAAAAAGTTGATCGCTTTCTTTATGAATCATTCTGTTTGCAGGTGTACCTCCAATACTCTCCTTATGCATGATCTGCCGATAATCGGACGTCACTTCATATAATTTATCAGAAGAGCCATTCGGTAAATGAGGCCCATAAGTAATCACCCATAAACGATCCGCCCAAGGTACGACTGCTCCTGTCCCACATTCGCCTTCATTATTATAGTAAGCCAAACGGGGATAAATACCGGAAATCGATTCCGGTATTTTTTTGACATCCTTTTGGGCAGTACATCCTAATACCGAAAATACAGTCAGTAATCCTATTACACTATTCAGTTTCATATTATTTGATTTTTTACAACAAGGGTTCCTCATCCTCTATATAACCATATAAAGCCGAGGAACCCTTAAATGAATATCATATCGAATCTATCCCAAACCGATCACCATTTCGGATTCTGTGACAGATTTTCGTTAATTAATCTATCTGCTGCAGGAACCGGCCACAAATAATCACGACTTTCATCGAATTTACGTTCGGTTGCCACGGTAATATACCCTTTTTTCGCCATTTCGCTTAAATCTGCAATACCGTCTTCATCAATCTGTGGAATACCACCTATCGGATAGTTACCATCTTTCCAGTTCTGAATCAACTGCTTGTATTCAGCCGATACAGAACTTTCATCACCATTCCAAGAGGTATTACCGGACCATGCACGATTCAAGAAATAAATCGGACGATTAAAAACTTTACCGGCAATCTTCCACCGAATCAAATCACTATAACGATGACCTTCCCAAGCCATTTCAATAAAACGCTCGGTACGGATAACCGTACGTAACTGCTGTTGTGATCCTTCCGTTACTCGCGGATACTCAAGATTTGTTCCGTTATAAGCCTTTCACGCAATTTATTAATCGTTGCATCCAGCACTTCTTGGCTACACTGATTCATCTCATTCATCGCTTCAGCATACATCAACAAAACATCACCGTAACGCAACATAGGATAAGTAGTCGGTGCCCCGGCTTTACCATTTTCCAAAAATGACTCATCGACATATTTCTTAAACAACAAACCAGTGTAGGAAGCATGTTCCGCTCTTGCTTTAGAATCATTATTTCCTACTTGTACACCGTCAGAAACTCTCAGAACGGTTGTTTTAACTGGCGATGGAGAATATTCATAACCCAACCACTTATAATCGTTTGGATCATACGTTCCTTCCAACACACTCTTGTTGTGTGCTGTGGCAAACGGAACAATCGTCATTGCCATACGTGGATCTCGGTTCTCGAAAAAGTCTTTCGGATTGTAAAGCGGAGATTCATCGATCGGTTTACCATCAATACAAGGATAAGCACAAACCAATTCGTAAGAAGGTGCTTTTTGACCACCCCATCCGCCTGAAAGGCGAGATATGCTATTCAACACATCACCCGCAGCCCAATAATATTTTTTCAACGTCACATCTCCACGGAAGAAGAAAATCCATTCGTCAGACCAAGAAGCCGTAAACAGGTCCTGATAATTGTCATGCAATTTATACACATTCAAATCCATACAATTTTTGGCAGCAGTAGCAGCAGTAGCATAATCCTCATTATAAATAGCAATTCTTGCTTTAAAAGCATAAGTAGCCCCCTTTGTGGCACGCTGGATGCCTGGATAACTATTGGGTAAACGTTCCGCAGCCTTGTCCAAACATTCGTAGCTGTAAGCCAATACATCTGCTTTCGGAGATCGGGAAGCGGTATAAGCTTCATCCAAACTCATACCCACCTTATCCAAGATCGCATCCCCCCAATGAAAAGCCAACATGCCATAAGCATATCCTAAATAGAAATAAGCTTCACCTTCATATTGCGCGATATCCTTTTCCGAAACACCCATAGCACGTGCTCGATCCATATTATTGATTATACGCAAAGCACGTGCGATACCTTTATAATAGTTTTCCCAACGTTTGGCAATCGTTCCGTCTTCTGAAGTCAATGTTCCATTATTCACAGCCGATGTTTCATTTCGAGCCGTTACATCATCTCCCCATTTCATATCATCAATCGGGAAAAAATCCGTACGATAGAAATCATTCAAAGACATTTCTATTTCTGCTTGAGAAGAATACCAATTCTCGCTTGATCCTTCAGAAAGAGGATTTAAGTCCAGATCGACACACGACATCAGCAGGCAAAGAGAAGCTGTACATATAGAAAATTTTATCTGTTTCATATCACTATAAATTTAAAATTTAACGTTTACGCCAAATGTAAAAGAGGTAGATATAAAGTCGGAACTTGCACCGATTTCCGGATCCCATCCTTTAGGATAATGACTGATGGCAGGAAGGTCATTTACCGTAGCATAGAGTCGCAATCCCTTGACAAAGCACTTATCCATAAGAGTTTTTGGCAATGAATAGCCCAATGTAATGTTCTTGACACGGAAATAAGCCCCGTTAAACAACCAATAATCAGAACCTGTATAAGTGTTAGTCGTATTGGTATAGGTAAGACGAGGATATAGGGCATTCCGATTTTGCTCTTCTGTATTATGCTGGCTCCAATAATTTCCCAATACAAGAGAAGGCACAGCTCCCCATTGCTCCTTCAGCGGTTGTATCCATGCAGAATTGAAGAGAACATTCTGATGCCCCACACCTTGGAAAGAGAGAGAGAAGTCCCAATCCTTCCAACCTAAAAACAGATTACCACCAAACTGGAACTCCGGCAAGGAATTACCTAAACGGACTTTATCATCTGCATTGATAACACCATCTTCGTTCACATCGACATATTTAATGTTACCTGCCTTGTCATTAGCTGTCAGTGTCGGATACTTGTTTCCTTCCGAATCATACAAATCAGCATCAGTAACGAACAGACCATCGGTCTTATACATAAACCACTCATAATAATAAGAATCTTCTTCATAAATCTTATTACCATCTATAGTTCTTCTGTCTCCCAAATATCCCATTTTTGAACGATAATCAGATAAATTAAAAGATACACCATAAGAAACCTCACCAATCTGGTCACGCCAACTTGCTTCAAATTCCCAACCATGAGTATACATATCACCTGCATTTTGTTTCGGAGCAGAAAAGCCAGCATAAGAGGGAAAGCCCAAAGTCAGAAGCATATCAGCCGTTTTCTTATAATAGTAATCTCCTGTCAAGCTCAAACGATTATTCAACAAAGTAATATCGACACCAATATCATAAGTCGTCGTTGTTTCCCACGTAATATCACTAAATGCATAATTATATTGTGCAGCATTCTGTACAGCGGTCACCGATTGGGAACCCTTATCATACATATAGCTATTTCCGAAATTGATTGCCGCCTGATACGGAAATTCCGCATCACTGATACGCTCATTGCCTAATGAACCAATAGATGCACGTACTTTCAAATAATCGATCTGCTTATTTTTAGGGAACCAAGATTCATTTGAGACAACCCAACCTGCCGATACAGAGGGAAATACTCCCCAACGATAATCGGAGGCAAAACGAGAAGAGGCATCAGCCCGGACATTCGCCTGCAACATATAACGGCTTTTGTATGAATACATGGCACGTCCGAAAACAGATTGATAAGCATTGTGGCCCGCTTTACCTGAATTATACTGATAATCTTCCGGCCCAAGATTCAAATAAGGATAAGTATCCAATTCATAATTATTTCTTGATGCACCCAAATTTTCCCATTTATACTTATAGCCTTCATAACCGGCCATTGCATTCAAGGAATGGTCATTCCATTTGTTCTCGTAATTGGCATAAAATTGATAAGTACGGCTTTGCGTGTTATTACGCGCTTCGTTCAACTGAGTGGTCTTACTATTTTGTGCAGCAATAGCTGTCCCATCTTCATAATAAACATTCACTTTCTTATTAAATGCCTTTTTGTTCTCGAAAGTGTAACGAGGAGCAAAAACCGCCGTCAAAGTCAACCCTTTCATAGGGGTCAAACTCAACTGTGCTTTACCTCCGAATTTATAATAATTGGTATTGGTTGTTCCTCCCTCGTTCAACATAGCCAACGGGTTAGCACCTGATTTCACATCGGCATAACTACCATCTTGCCAATACGGATTATAATAAGGAGTCGTCAAATATGCCCAATAAATCGGGTTAAAAGTTTGATCTTCAGCAAAATTGGTTGAAAAAGGATTTAGACTTTTCGAGGTTGAAAAATCAACATCGATATTGGCCCGAATCCAAGAGTTTATCTTGTAGTCATTATTGATACGACCCGCATACCGCTCATACGATTTATTCGCATAATACCCGTCTGCAGTCTGATAATTGAACGAAATCTTGGATTGTAATTTATCCGTTCCACCAGAAACGTTAATGCTATGTTGTTGATGAGAAGTCGTATTCTTCAACAACAAATCGACCCAATCCGTATTCGGATAATGATAAGGATCCGTTGCATTATTAGCCATCCAAGCATTAATGGTTTCCTGCGAATATTGCGAATAAGGATTAGAAGCGCCATCGTTCCATTTAATCTCATTTTGGACATTCATCCAATCAATCACATTTCCATTAGTCGGGCGTGTAGTCGGTTTGTCAATGGAATATTCATAATTATAATCTAAATTGAATTTATTCTCCTTGGCCCTCTTGGTCGTGATCAAAATGACACCCGCCGCAGCACGAGATCCATAAATAGAAGCCGATGCTGCATCTTTCAAAACACTCATAGTCTCTACGTCCGAAGCTACGACATCATTCAACGAACCTGGCACACCGTCAATAATAACAAGAGGATCATTGTTGGAAAGTGTCGTCACACCACGAACACGTATTGTTGCCGAACTACCGGGACCACCGGAAGAACGCGTCACCTCCACACCCGAAATCTGCCCTTGCATAGCCGTAGACAACATTTGAGTAGAACGTTCTGTCAAAGAGGCCCCTTTGACACTGGATATCGGACCGGTCAAATCCCCTTTACGAGCCGATCCATAACCAATTACAACTACTTCCTCCAACAATTCCGCATCCTCTTTCATTGTTATAGACACAGATGTCTTATTTTTTACAGATATTTCACTCTGAACATATCCGATATAGGAAACTATTAACGTTGCATCTGATGCAACGTTAAGGGAGAACCTCCCTTCCGCATCCGTTATCGTACCATTAGTTGTTCCCTTCTCCACCACATTGGCACCAATGACCGGCAGACCGGATTCATCGAGGATTACACCTGCAACAGTTTTCTGATTCTGTTGGGCACTGGCCAATGAGAGGTTGTCCGAAGCCTTGATCAACACCTGGCGATCAATAATCTGATACTTATAGCCGGTATTCCTCAACACCTGATCCAGTACATCTTCCAATGTAGCATTTTTAGCATTAACACTCGCAGTTTTATTGACATTCACACGATTATCGTTAAAAAAGAATGTAAACTCACTGCTTTTCTCAATTTCCCTAAGGATTTCAATAATACTGCTGTTCTGCTTGTTGATCGACACCTTGTAGCTCTGAGCATAAGTAGAAGCAGAGATACAACATGCAACTCCCAACGAAAATAAGGTTGTGATCTTCATGATACGTTTAGTTTTTCTAAATAACGGGATACAATAATCCCTGTCACTGTTTTTTCCATAACTTTGTACTCCTTTTTGATGAATAATAAATGCAAGTCCTTGGCTTGGACTCCTATGACAAGCATTTTTGAAAACTCTCTGATAGGAAGGTGCTTGCCGGCATCTTCCTATTTTTGAAGGCTAACTCGTTTTTATACCATAAGCATTAGAATTAAGTTGTTTATAATAAGTTATTTTAAAGTCAATATATAATCACCATTCTTCTCCTCTTTATATTGCAATGGAGAAGAGGCTTTTATCATAAAAAGTATTCGATCCAGCGACTCATCTCTCACCTTAAAAGTGAACCGGTATTTATCTGCTAGATCTTTCTGGCACATCACTTTTCTGCCGTACCACTGTTCGAGGCGCGGGATGATCATGGAAAGTTTTTCGTTTTCGAAACTCAGCATCTTTTGTTTGCGCCAAGCGGTATATTTGTCGGCATCCACAATCTGTTTGGCGATCTTGCCGGTCTGCCGGTCCACCAAGATCTTTTCGTCGGGAGAGACGAAGTATTCTTTCATTTGGTTTGTTTCCTTATCCGCCACACTTACTTTGATCTTGCCATTCAGAAGAATCGCTTCCATCTTATTTTCCATGTCGTAGCTAAACAATTCGAACGCAGTCCCAAAGCCTCCACACTCATATCCTCCGTATGAACAATAAAAGGTTTTTCGCGATTCTTCGCCACATCGAAAAAGGCTTGCCCGTCCAATCTTATCTCACGCGTCTTACCGGAAAAACTGGCAGGATAGGTTAAGCGGCTACCCGGTCCCATCTGCACTTTCGTTCCATCCGGTAAAGAGACAGATTCCATATTTTGGATACCGGAACTTACAACATACATCGGGACATTCGCCTTATCCTGCGATACGAAATAAGCAGTTCCAACTCCCCCCAATACCAATAAGATGGAGGCAACCATACTATATATCTTATAAAACACAACTTGCCGCTCTTCACCACGCCGCCAGACTTCCTTACAAATATTCCGCCAGATAGACGGCTCATCCGGGCAATCGCTTTCCACTGCATCAGGAGCATTATTCCATTGCCGTTCCATTTCTTTTGTCACCCGGCGAGAAGATTGCAAGGCTATGCGCTCTTCTTCGGTCAACGCATCCTGCATTAGTTTCTTTACTATATATTTTTTGTCTTTATATTCCATTTCAATTGCTTTACATATATAAATACACACAAGTTACTTCTTTCCCCTACCAGTCCGGGAAAAAACAGATTATTTTAGCACCTGACAGTACAAATTTCCAAAAAATATGACAATATCCCCTCTAAAGACTAATATCTCAACTAATAAACTGATTTTTAACAGAATGCAGCAACAACCAGTTTGTTAAAAAATATTACCCTTGCGGGTAATTTGAATTAGATGGGGTAGAAAATCGAATTAGATGCAGTAGTAGTTTCGATTTGAACCAATCACTTTTTGGGATAAATGACAATAAGAGATAGGAGACAGAATACATTCAATCAGATAAAGAGAAGAAGCAATGTTATATTTTTCTTTAAGTACTTGAGGCTTCGCCGATTTGATTTTCGACTGTTTTCTCTGAAATATTCAACAGGAGAGCTATTTCTTTGTAGCTCTTTTGTTCCTTTCGGCTCAAGTTAAAAATCTCACGGCGGCGTGGCGGCAGTTCGTCAATCAGGCGGTCTATGTATTCCTGAAGGTTGTGGGCATCAATCTCTTCTTCTACGTCATACGGTTCTTCCAATGCAGCAAGGACCGTGACTTTGTAGAAATCTTCATTCACATTCTTGCGATGCCGGTTAAAGATCAGATTCCGGGTAATAATAAACAGCAAGCCTTTAAAATGGTCGTCTTCACGAAGAAATTCACGCGTTTCCCATACTTTGATGAAGACCTCCTGCACGACTTCTTCGGCAGCATCGGCACGGGTTAAATAAAGGCGACTGAAATTATAGACCTGTTTCCAGTATTGCTTATACAGAGCAGTAAACGCGTCTTTGCTGCTCTGTTTCAATAGTAGTATCAGTTCCCGTTCTTCCATATCCTTTTAAAATTGCTCACAAATGTAAAAAAAATTGTCAATTGTCAATTATCAATTGTCAATTACTTAGTGGTTCGTTCCTTCAAACAAATCATGATCTTCCTTTTTCTGGGAACTCTTGGCTTTGAAGTTATTGAACGTATAGCTCAACGTAAGCGTAATGAGCGGATAGCTGGGACGGATACGCGTAATGGATTGCAAGTCGGAGGTGATAATCTTACTTACATAACGAGCCGAATTGAAAACATCACGGAAAGAAAGCGTTGCCGCCAATTTACGATTCATCAGCTGCTGGCGAACGGCAAGATTCACATACCAGAAAGCATCCGTACGTCCCTGGGTCGTAACAGACGGGCCGACAAAGTTGCCGTCTACCTGGATACGGGTATATTTAAAGACATCGAAAGAGTTGTTCCACATAACATCGTAGTTCGTACTTGTTTCATTTTCACCGCCGGTTTTATACTGATTCTTTACTTTATAATGATATAGCTGCCATTCAGATTCACATTCCACCAACGGGTAAGTTGTACTTGGCCGCTCAATTCGATACCGGTCGAATAGTCGTGCCCGACATTCGCCATCGAATCCAGTGTCACACCGGCTTCATAGGGGACACGCAAACGTTCGATCTTATCCTTGCGACTCCGGTGGAACACCGTAGCTGAAACCGTATGCTCACCGATATTCTTTTTATAATTCAATTCGAAAGAATTGATATATTCCGAACGGATATCCGGATTACCGATCTCGGCCGAATAAAAGTCCCGATAGGTGATATACGGCTCCATGAAAAAGAGTTCCGGACGAGTAATACGGCGCGAATAAGAAGCCAATAGCTTATGCTCCTTCGGAAACGTATAGCCAAATGAAGGGAAGGGAAAAACTCGAACTTGTTGTATGTACGATCCTTGCCCGGGATCGAGCTCCGCAAAACACGATGCGTATGCTCCCCCGTACACCCGCCTGAAAATCGAACGACTTATAGCTGTCGGCAACGATTGCATAAACCGAATTGATGCCATGTTGGAAATAGAATGTGTTATAGATATCGTCCCGGTTATAAAACTCTTTCTTTTGCGGGTCCCAGAAATGCATCGTGTAGTCACCATCTTCCAAATACGAGAAATATTGGTAACCGCCTTCGAGCCGTCCTGTCTTGCTATACGGGTAAATATAGTCCAGATTGCCCCGTACCGTCCAACGATGTTCATCTTCCCAGGCACGATGTCCCTTTTCACGCTCGTTATTCTTATTAAAAAGGTCACTCTGGAAATACTCCATCGCATTACCTCCGTATTTCAGATAGAAACTGCCCGTCAACTGATGCCCCTTATCGTCAAATTTATGATCGAAACCGATTGTTCCCTGAAAATAAGTTTCATGCAGGTCGTAATCGTCACGACTATAATAATCACCTTCACCGAAAGTAATCCCCTCCGCCAGGCGCTTCTCCTTATAATCCAGGTCACCGTTACGCGTACGCCCACCATAACCACCTTCAAAGTCGGCATTCAAGGTGGTATGGGGTAATGTGTACATCCAACCCGCCTTCATCGAATAGTTGAAGTTGTTACTTTTACGCGGTCCGTTGGAATGGGAGGTCGTTGCCGTGTCTGAGATAATAGTTGTCTTCTCCTGATCGAAATCACTTTTACGCAGGCGATCACTCCATACACCACCCAAATACCAGCGCGATGCTTTGTTCTGCTGAGACACCAGAAAATCCACCCCGCGCGAAAGGACCGTGCTTCCCGTCAGGTTCACCATACCACTAAAACCATGCTGGGCGTGTTTCTTTGTTACGATATTGATGATCCCTACATCTCCTCCCGTATCGTGACGAGCCGAAGGTGTAGTGATGATTTCTATATTCTCGATATGTCCCGCAGGAATCTGCTCCAAAGCCTGAGTACCGCTGAATACACTCGGTTTGCCATCTACATAGACCGTGAAACCGGTGCTTCCACGAAAACTGACCTCTCCTTCCGCATCCACGCGTATGGAGGGCGTATTTTCCAGGATATCGACAGCCGATCCCCCTCCGGCAAGCAGGTTCGAAGAGGCTTCGATCACTTTCTTGTCCAATTTATAAATCACTTGTTTTTTCTGTGCTACTACTTCGACTTCCGCTAATCCCACTTCCAAGGGTTTCATGGCGATCATCCCTAAATCTACAGCTTTCGAAACCGCGTCTAAAACAATACCCGGTCGGTTATACAGATCGTAACCGACCAAGCGTACCAAAAGGTTATACTTTCCATCTTTCACATCGGCAATACGAAACGTACCGTCAGGGTCGGGCAAAGCATGGAATACTGGATTAACGTCTCCTTCACGAAAAAGGAGGACATCGGCAAAATCAATCGGTTGGTTGTTATTGGCATCGACTATTTTCCCTTTTATACGGAAGCCTGGGGCCGCCATGACAGAATAGCTAATACACAATAAGGTCAACAAGAGACAAAAACACTTCTTCATTTCCTACATTGGTTTGTTAACAATGCTGCGAAGATAGGATTTTCGTACGAAAGAAATCGTATATTTGCATATAGAAGTTACGAAAAGAGTGTAATTTATTGGAAATGAGCGGAGGTTAATTGCTCTTGATAGTAATAGGTTACGATTTAGTTAGTTATCTACTGCATTATTCCTCTGCACATTGCGTAACCTTCAAAGAACTCTTTGTATGCAAAAGTAGCTATTTAATCCGAGATTTTGATATAAATTCCCGGATTTTTTATTCTCTCATTCATAAGTTTTTCCGTAAAAGCTATTTTAACGTGAGTTCGATATAAGGAATCAGAACAAAGTAAGCTGATTGTCGAAAACGTATTCCAAAGAAATAGATGGTTTCTTAGGAAAGAAACAGTAAGCCGCAATAGCACTCAGGGCATTGGTAATAAAGTTTGTGAACGACCTGTGCCTTGAGTGTTCTATTTGTGCGATATTCTTCAGCTCGTCATTGACAGACTCTACAAGAGCGCGTTTTCGCAGCATGATCTTGTCAGCGACAGACATAAGTGAATTTCTCATATTGCTCTTGACTTTTGTCACAAGCTGTATTCCGTTCATGAACAGGAACTCAAAGAGTTGTTTGCCTATATATCCCTTGTCACCGCAGAGTTTTCCTTTGACATTCCCGATGAATGACTCCGAGTACAATGGCTCGCGGTCATCGACATTGCCGGGTGTGAACATGAAGCTCAGAATCTCGCCGCGATCATTTATTATCAGGTGCAGCTTGAAACCGAAGAACCATCCCATTGAACATTTGCCACGTTCCGCCAATCCCTTGAATGTCTTATGTATTGGAATCCGCTGGTGCTTGCAGACTCTGAGCGGAGTGGAATCAACATAGGCAACTCCGGTGCACGTTCCCAACAGAACTTCCTTGATGAACATAGTCAAATGCAGAACCACTGATTTCTGTAATTCCACGAAACGGTTATATGATACGGTTTGCGGAAACAGGTGTCGCATATGCTTGCACACATACTGCGTATAAAAGTGTTTGAGGCATCTGAATCCCTTGCTGTGGAATAGTATGAGGATTGTAATCACCTCGGCTTCCGAGAGTTTGCAGGACTTGTTCCGATGCTTTTTACCGTCAGCTATCTGATGTTTCTTCAGCTCTGATGAAAAATACTTGCAAAAGTCGTCTGCGATACAGAAAATTTCCGTAATTTTGTCTTCGGTAATCATGATATAAATTCTTGTAAATCTTGTAATTAGTCACTATAAATTTACGGATTTTATCTGAGATTACCAAGAAAATCAGCCACTTAGTTTGATGCTAAATGGCTGATTGTTTTATTATTGTAACTGTAAATCCTTATATCGAACTCACGTTATTTTATCTATCGGTGCACCATCGACCAAAACAAGTTTTAGACGTGTGCCGACTATCGCATAGCTGGAGAAAAGGATATCCCTCACGCCTAAACGATGTTTAGACAGATGATGCAATGCCCCTTTCTTTTGCGGCTATGCCAAGAGGTGCTTTTATGGGTTTTCTGATGGTTTTTCTTTTTTGCTGTTCATTTGTACCGAAACGGAAAGTATGCCGAGTGTGTTAGCTTGCCCCATGCATGAAGCAAGCGGCCACACACAGCCGGGCAACCGGGCAGAATGACTGTTGCCGTCCGGCTGAACAAGTTCCGTCGGATCGGAAACATTCATTCTGCTATATGGCACAGAGCAACATCTGGTTTCCATAACAGGCGGCTCACCTCGTCCCAGAACAGTGACTACCCTTTACCTCTTGAAAATACCCTACTATTGTACAGTTCGCCTCCGTAATCGTACCTTTGACGTATCCGATAAGGTGGACAGTGCTAGTTGTACGAAGAGCTAAACGTAGTGCTCCACTACAAAGGATTTGACGAAAGACATTCTTTGATCGCGCGGGTGATAGGCAATATATTTCCAGCCCATGCCATTCCTGCCTGGCATCAGCATGACTAAATCGGTGGACATAATCATCCTTAATCGTTTCGAGCCATTACATAGATTAATTTGTCCTTATGAAATATTAATAGGCTTGCCTTCAAACTTGATTCGGTTTTCTGCACTTAGAGTAGGTACATTGATAAACAATCGTTTAATCGCACGACTGGCAGCTACATAATATACGCGATGCGCATTGTTACCATTCAGATCTGGTGTCAGCAAGAATTCTATGTCATCTTCTTCTTTCAGAACGACAAACACGTTATCATACTCCTCTCCTTTTGACTTATGGATAGTCTTATGCTTGTCGTTTGAATCACCATACTTCACCCCAAGGGCAGCATCGGCATATGTATGGTTCATGTAGAAATCCTTAATTGTTTTCTTTTTTATCTTAGGCATCTTGACATGTAAATCATTCACTATAAAATTGTAGAAATCCATCACACTTCCGTCTTTGTAATCCTTATAGCCATTCAGCAAGTGTCTTAGAAGCACAATAGTTAGTGACCTTTCGCGATCTATAATGTCTAACTGATGCCAAGCATTTCGCAAGTCGTTCATTCTTGTGTATTCCACGGCTTTTATCAACGCCTTTATCACCATCTGACGCTCGACGTTGCTGTCAAAATCCATCTCTAATATTTTCTCAGCCTCGCGCATCCCATTCTTATTACGCATCGAATTAGCAAGTACGTTTTGAAAGGCAAGCGATTGAATTTCGTCAGTCCCACTTTTTTCTATGCTCTGTTGGTAACAATTAAGCATGTCGCCTACAAGCAATTCTGGCACCATCCCTTCTGACCCATTCAGCCAGTCTTGCGAGAAATCAGCCCTAATGGTATTCAGCAATTTTATTATTTGCTTCGTACTACGTCTATTCCCTCGTATCTCATACTCCTGTATCCCAGGAACAACGAAATTGTTAAATTGCTGCACTGTAGCACCGAGAAAGTCATAGATTGATTGAGCTTTGTCGCCAGCCACACCCACAATCACCCCTTCATTGCCTAGTTGTGCCAAAAAGTCAACCACAAAAGGAATTGTATCTTGAAACTCATCTACAAAAATATATGGGTATCTAGCCTTTATCAATTTGAATATGTTGGAGTATCTCGAAAGCAAAATATAGGAAAAATATAAAATGTCATCAAAAGACATATACCTCCACTCCATAGCCATCTTTTGAATTCCATATACCAGTCATTACCTACATATCGCTTGCCACTTTTTAGTTCATAGGTCTGTGGGTAATTGGGTTTGTAATGTTTGTACTCATGGTTTTCATAACGCCACATGGCTTTCGTCAAGCCTTTCAGATAGATTTTGGCATCTAACCATGATTTACCAATACGCTTTAATACGATTGCAGCTGTTCCTTCTGATTTAAAATTAGAGTCATCTATAACCACGAGATCGTCCAACTTCAGCCCGAAATCTTTAGATACCAGATGAATATAGGGTTTTACCACATTGGCATACAAAAAACTGTGAATTGTACATACCTCAACTACGTCATTCCCTATATCCAGACGTGATGTAATGGTATCGGTACCCACGTTGGTATAGGTAATACAAGCCACCTTTTTCACCACATCAAGTTTGTTACTGTTTGACACTACATTCTTGATATGACTTATCAACCAATGCGTCTTTCCTGCACCAGGCCCAGCACTCACCTTAAACGGTTCGTCTATAGGTATGGTTTGTTCTGATGTTATGATAATAGCCATGTTAAAGCGTCAACAATATATTGGGGAACGTGGAACTCTTTTCTATCTGCTGCTGGTTCCTCCAGATTAGCCATAAGCGCCACGTTTAGTTCCAGCGCATTGCTACCTTTTGAAACAGAGTTCAAATAACGTGATGCAAGTAAGGCTTTTCGTTTTTCTTCATCCGTCCACCCCGATGCACCTATGGATGTCTTGATACGGGTATTAGCCTCACTGTTTCGCATTTTACTCATCATTTTGTTCACATCCCGTTCTGCCATCATTGCTTTTATTTCCTTCAAGTTGGAAACAGAGTTAGTCAGCAACAGTTCACAATCGGGGTTTTCACGCATTATGTCATACTCCAGCGTTTTTCCATATGTCACATCTTGCCTATAGAACCTAATATTGGGATGGGTTGCATATTTAGCTACCACAGCATCCGCATGATGCTTATAGTCGTAGTTATCTGTATCTATATTGTACTCGTATGGGTAGCAGGCTTCGTATTCCTCATCAGGTCCGTTCTTTTTCCGGCAGGGGTCAACGTCAGTTAGACAGACTATTTTTTTGTTGATGGTGTATGGATTGTTCGTATCAAACAACTTTAGGAAGTGGTTGAAATAACGCCCACCCATATTCACCACCAGCACATGCTCATCTGTAAGGCTCTTATTCAAATATCTAGCAAAGACAGGGAGCAACAATTCCTCTGCAACGCCCTCAACGAATATCAATTTGTTGGCAAAGAACATATCCGCCTTGGTTGCATCCAGAAATCTTTGAACGTATTGCTTGGATACCATATCATCCGCATTATCTTCTCGATAAATGACACGTGGATATCCAACATTAATCTGCCCTAATACAGGTGAAGTTAGACAAATCAAGTCATCCAGTTTCACAGCTGAAGCAATCTGGGTAGAATGTGAAGTCATGAATATCTGGCGTACATGTCCATTGGCTTTATTGTCCTGTAGAAACTGTAGGAACTTGTACTGCATAGCTGGATGCAAATGTGCTTCACATTCTTCCACAGCAAGGAATGAGAGAACCTTTGCATTGCGTTTCATATAGGTGATGTTACTGTCCGCCTGCATCTTTGCAAGCAAAAGCGACATATAAATTAGATTGTTATAGCCTAACCCATTATACGTTGCGGGTACTTCTATACCAACAGCATACTTGATAATCATTCTTAATACTGCAAACATCTCATTCTCCGTAACCTCTCCATCAAAATCTGGCACGGCTCCGTTGAATGTTGCGCCTGTATCGAGTGCGTACTTCAGAAACACGTTTTTGCCATTCTGCAACCTGTCTTGTAAAATTTTCATCAGTGGACCAGACTGCATGGCAAAAGCCTCTCTTAAGGCTTTCAATTCTCCCTTTATATCATCCTCTGTCTTTGTACTATCATTCTTAACCGAGTAATCAATAAAGAAGTTCAGCACATCCCTAAGGAGCGGATTATAACCGGCGTATAGGTCGTGACTGACATCACGAATGGCATCAAGAAACTGGAAATCAATCTGTCCCAAAGCATCATTGACGTTGACACCTGCAGCCGGATTACCTCCAGAGCGATTGCTCCTGTAGAGTCTGATGTAGTCATGATCTATGATTTTCCATATTTCCTTAGCGGTGGTTGCGCCAGCAACATCTGCTTTATAGTTCTCCTCTTGTGCCTCAGCCAATTTAAACTCGTAATTCAATTCTGCCTCTTCACTTAATGCTGGATCTGTCATCATACCGGAGAACAGCCCCATTTCGGCAGAATCCAGAGCTTCACCCTCGCTTCTATGGAGGACAAGTGTTATTTGGATACGCGGTGACTGCAGTTGAAGTGTTGCTACATCTGTTTCATAAAATAAGTCACTCGTACACAACCTATGACCGTCACTATAGCCAAGCACTAACCCCATAGCACGAAGCAGGTTGCTTTTTCCTGTATTATTATGTCCGATTATGACATTTACTCCTTCGTGGAAGGGAACCGAAGCAACCTTGAAGTTTCGGAAGTTTGAAATTTTAATCTCCTTAATATACATATTATATTCTTTGCCAAAACATAGTTTTCTCCACAAAATTACTAATAAACCAGGAGATTAAGATAATATCGACATGATTTTTTCACCTTAATTTAGTCGTTTTTGGGGGATATTCGTCGATACACGGTACTTATGTACTATTGTAATGCCCCTTTCTTTTGTGGCTATGCCAAGAGGTGCTTTTACGGGGTTTCAGATGATTTTTCTTTTTTCGTTGTTCCTTTTGCCGGAAGCGGAAAGTAAATGCAGAGTGTGTCAGCCCGCTCCATGAATGAAACAGGCAGCCACACACAACCGGACAAACCGGGAAGAATGCTTGTTGCCACCCGGCTGAACAAGTTCCGTCGGATCGGAAACAAGCATACTTCCTTTGTCGGGGTTTGCCCTTTTCACGCTTCCGGTGAAGTATTTTTTTTCAGACGGTTTCCTCTTTTACGGATTTTCCCCTGAAGTCTTTTTCTACCCAATCTGCCTCTGTTTTCGTTTACCTCCATTTTGCGCCTTTCTGTGAGCCGCATCAGTCAGTCATTTTCGTTCTGGGCGCAAAGGTAATTCCGGGATTGGACGGGAAAGCAAGGTCAAGCCTTCTGTTTTCTGCGGAAATCTCCAGCCCTTCGGGTAGTATTTCCCCGAAAAACCTTGCATTCCCTAATCCCTACCTTTTCAAGCACCCGAAACGAAACGACCGATGCGACAGAAAGACGCATAAAAAAATGTCGGATAAACGAGAGGCAGATAAGATAGTTTGAAACTCAACTCCCTCAGCTCTTGAATCCGCATTAAAAACAAAAAAATCAAAAACAGCGAAAGATATGACAGCAACGGCAAATTTCAGACAAGTGGCGCAATACATCGGGTTGGCGATATGCGGCTTGATGATGCGCACCGCCTTCGGGGTGTTCGGCATCCTTGGGGCATCATCAGAGAGATTG
>ENA-OQJX01000247-OQJX01000247.1-human-gut-metagenome-genome-assembly--contig:-NODE-247-length-33597-cov-6.617927_pt1 | contig 33597 bp, 29 predicted proteins | sample MGYA00242615_ERZ504782 | MGnify/ENA primary metagenome ERZ504782 (study PRJEB26092, sample SAMD00036354) | human gut metagenome | host: Homo sapiens | study: EMG produced TPA metagenomics assembly of... | reverse complement strand
TACCTGTGGTTTGGGAAAAATCATCTATTTCCCCCAGAAAGCTATCCTGCCGAAACAACGTTGAAAGCTGACTACGTGGCAGCCATGAAAGAGATTGCAGCCAAGACTGCCGGTGAGGAAGTCTGTAAAGGCTGGATGGAGGCGGCTCCTTCCGTCGGTTTCACGGTTTGGGATCACTCGGATCGCCGTACGATCTATCTGTTGAACGCTGATTGGACGAGCGACCAAGAACAGCGTCCGGCTACCTTCATATATAAAGGTAAGAGATTCCCGATAGCTGTACGCCGCTATCATATCGAAACCATACATTGCGCTGATGGATTGGCTGTTATGCCGGCTTCTAATACGACGGATATCCTGTCTGTCTGCAAGAAAGAAAATGGATGGGCAGTCAAGGCCCAGACTACTGGAAACGATGTTGTTCAATGTATGAATGCTGTCACCGGGAAGGTCGAACCTATAAAATTCGATAAGCCGGGTGTGCATGAAGTGTTTGTTAATGAATAATTAGATTTTTTTTCTATATTTGCAAGTATGGGGAATGCATCTTTGGACATAGATCATTATCAACATATTTATACGGAGTATGCCCCGATGTTGATGCGCTTTGCGGAGAAGTTTGTTTCCGGCTTCTTTGCAGAAGATATTGTTCACGATGTATTCCTGAAACTGTGGGACAAGCAGGTGTTCCGCCTTCCGGAGAGTGACCTGAAACGGGTGCTTTATGTCTCCGTACGGAATGCCTGCCTGGATTACCTCCGCCGGATGAATATGGAGCAGGAGATCATCGATCACCGTGCCTTCAGTTAAAATTGGACGAACTTGATTTCTTTGAAGCTTCCGACGAACTTTTCATGCGAAAGGATCTGCTCGATTTACTGATGAAAAAGGTTGCCGAACTGCCTGAAAGAAGCCAGGAAGTCTTCCGTATGTCCTATCTCGAAGGTCTGAAAGCGGCCGAAATAGCAGAACGCCTGAATCTCTCCGTCCGAACGGTCGAGAACCTGCTTTATCGTTCCCTCCTTTATCTGCGCAAGAACTGTTCGAATCTGTTCCTGCTTATCTTTCTTTTATAAAGGATTTGTGGGTCTTTTTCTCTCCTCATCCTTTCCAACCAATCGGTATTTAGCCGCTTGTCGACAACTGTCAGCAGGCTTGCCGACGATTGTCGGCAGACGACGTGATGCCGGAAAAAGTTCGGCAGCATCGGAGCTTTCGGGAAGATCGGCAGGCATTTGAATCCTCTTTTGTGCTTGCAAACATGACAGTATCCCCCCTTAAAATTATGTTTTTTCTTAAATCTTTGTTTATTAGTAATATATGGAAATAATAGTTTGTTAAAAAATATTACCCTTGCGGGTAATTTGAATTAGATGGAGTATAAAAGTGAATTAGATGCGGTAGTAGTTTCGATTCGGACCAATGGCTTTTTCAAGAAATATGACAATAAGGAGAGGTTGGTTGTACCGACTCTTAACTGTATGATGAAAATATTTTATAAAAAAATCATTTTTCTTGTGAGTACTTTTTCTTTCCCGTTCGTTGTGTATATGTAAGAGCCAAGTTAACCATGTGTCGACTTTGTATCTACATCTAATTAATTAAAAAAATGGAAAACGAACATTCGGAATTAATCATCGGGTATTTACAAGGACGGCTGCAAGGTCGGTCTTTGGACGATTTTTATGCCTGGGTGAATGAAAGTGCAGACAATAAAAAACTGTTTTTCGAGACGAAAGCACTTTATGAAGCCTGTGCACCTTCCCGTGATGTTTCTGAAATACACGATAGCTGGCTTCGCCTTCTCCATAAGAGAAAGTCCCGCCAGCGTAAAAGGTTTACCTTGTTAACGCGCATAAGTACTTATGCGGCTGTGGCAATCTTTGCCGCAGCCATTACTTCTACTGTATTTCTATTTTTTTCAAGAGAATATGATGGCTGGATTACCAGCTATGTAGGTGGAGACGGGCTTGAAGCGGATGTAGTTGTCTTGCCGGACGGAACCCGTGTCAGTCTCGGAACCCGGACTTCTTTCTCCTATGATTCCCGTTATGGTCAATCCGAACGTGTCGTGCAACTGGAAGGAGAAGCTTATTTTGAAGTCGCCAAAGATAAAGATAAGCCATTTATTGTCAATACGAAAGAGCAATCTATCAAAGCGCTCGGAACAAAGTTCAACGTCTCTGCTTATCCGACCGATTCACTTCTGACTACAACACTGCTGGAAGGTTCCGTCCTGTTGACCACGCAGAGCTTGTTACATCCTACGGTATTGAGGCCAAACGAACAGTTTGTCTATAACAAAAAAACGCAATCAGCCCTCCTGCAACAAGTCGACGCCAACCGGTTCGTTTCGTGGACAACCGGATATTATTATTTCCCCGAACAAAGTCTTGATGCTATTCTGTACCGGTTGAGCCATGTCTACGGCGTGCAGTTCACAGTCAAGTCGGAAGCCCTGAACCGGCGGACATTTACAGGGACTTTCTATCGCGGGCAGAGTATCAAAGACATCATGGAGATTATCCATTTGTCAATCCCGATCCGGTACAAGATCGATGATCATCATGTAACAATATCAGAAATCTAAATAAAAACAAATTGCTAATCTTAGTAGGAAATATGAACACCAGTTAGTCTTAAACAAAAAAAGAAGAGAAAATCTTGCCGGATCTCCTCTTCTGAAAGTGTGAACAATTAAACTCCCATTGCCGTGGATCATGTTTAATCTTAAAAACATTCAAAAGTATGAATAATCAACGTATAGTTGTTTCTCTTAACCTGAAAAGAACTATAAAATCATGAAATTAACCGTGTTAATGTTGGCTGTTTGTCTGTCGAACGTGGTTGCTTCCACCTATGCACAAACTGCCACTCTAAATGTTTCAGCTAAGAATGAAACGTTAGAAAAAGTGTTGAAACAGATCGAAAAGCAGTCTGAATTCCTGTTTTTCTATAATCTGGAAGAGATCAACAAGAATGAAAAGATCTCAATTAATGAGAAGAATGCCAATATTCAGACTGTGTTGGACGCCATTGCTGCTAAAACAGGACTGAAATATACTATCAAGGACCGTCACATCGTCCTGACTTCCGAACCGGCTCCGGCTTCTACCGCCGCCGCACAACAGGATCGTAAGGTGACCGGTACTGTAAGCGATGCATTCGGTCCTGTTGCCGGCGCAAACGTTATCCAGAAAGGTACGACTAATGGTACGACTACCGACATGGATGGAAACTTCTCCATTGAAGTTCCGGCTAACGCGACTTTGCAAATTTCCTTTATCGGATACATTCCGCAGGATATTGTTGTGAAGAACCAGAGTGTGATCAACGTTCTGTTGAAAGAAGATACGCAGGCTTTGGAAGAAGTAGTCGTTGTCGGTTACGGTACAATGAAGAAGAAGGATATGACAGGTGCGGTTGCATCTGTAAAGATGGATGATACTCCTGTAGCGACAGTGTCTACAGTTAGTCATGCTTTGGCTGGTAAAGCTGCCGGTTTGCAGGTCAGCACGATTAGCGCCCAGCCGGGTGGACAATCAACATTCCGTATTCGCGGTGCTGCTTCTTCTGATAAGGCAGGTAATGATCCGTTGATTATTATTGATGGTTTCCCCGTGAATTCCCCGGGTTCATTGGATAGTGGTAACCAATATTCGGGAGGTAATAAAGATAATATCCTGGCTTCTATCAATCCAAACGATATTGAGTCTATCGAAGTGCTGAAAGATGCAAGCTCGACTGCAATTTATGGTGCCCGGGCTGGTAACGGTGTGATCATCGTGACTACAAAACGAGGTAAGAGCGGAGCAGCTAAGGTGCAGTATTCCGGATCGGCTTCTGTACAGCAGATTGCCAAATCTTATGAAATGTTAGACGCTTCCGGTTTTATGTCGGCAACAAACGATTACACTCGTGAACAGTGGATGCGTACGAACGGTGTTGGCATTTATGGAGGAAAAGAGGCTACAGATCCTTCTTTGCCGGCTTTGACGTTACCTTATACGGATGCTCAGATTGCCAATCCGGCTAATAATACGAATTGGTTTGATGAAATATCCCGTTTAGGTTTTCAGACATCTCATAACTTGTCTATAACAGGTGGGAACGACAATACGAAATACCTGGTTTCCGGAAACTATTTTAATCAGAATGGGGTGATTAAAAATAATGGAATGACAAGATACTCCCTTCGTGCCAATTTAGACCAAAAATTGAGCAAATATGTAAAGATGGGGATTAATTTGACGGCGACACGTAATGAATATGACAATGTGCCTTTAGGTAGTGGCCAGAATGAAAATGCGGGAATCCTGGTTTCTGCGGCTCAGTTTAATCCGGCTTTACCTGTTCGGGACGAGAATGGTAATTATTCGATGAACTCCGATGCCTCTTTCTTACCGAACCCAGTTTCACTGTTGGATATTACAGATAAAACGACTCAGGAACGTTTGTTGGCAAATGCTTTTTTTGAAGTCCGTCCGATCGATGGTTTATTATTGAAGGCAAATTTCGGTATCGACCGTAATTATCAGAAACTGAAACAATATATGCCTACGACGACTCTTTATGGACAACGTGAAAATGGTGCGGCTTCTATTGCGCAGGGTGATAACTCTGACTACTTGATGGAATTGACAGCTAATTATACGAAACAGGTAGGCGATCATAATTTCAACGCTTTGGTTGGTCATTCTTATCAGTTGTTTACGTATGAAATGTTTTCTGGAAAAAGCAATGACTTCATTACAGATGGTTTCTTATACAATAACTTGGGTGCGGGTAATGCGAAACGTCCGACGGTCGAATCGAGTGCGACCAAATCTCGTATGGCTTCATTCTTCGGTCGTTTGAACTATACGTTTAAAGATCGTTATCTGCTGACAGCTACATTGCGTGCCGATGGTTCTTCTAACTTTGCTTCGGGTGAACGTTGGGGGTTCTTCCCTTCAGTTGCTGCCGGATGGAGATTTACGGAAGAAGAATTCTTGGCTCCTTTGAGAAGTGTATTGTCTAATGGTAAATTGCGTTTAAGCTATGGTGAAACAGGTAACTCCAATGTAGGAGATAAAGCATATAGCTATTATAAGGTAGGCAACAACAATATCTTTGGCAGTTCCATGATTAATGGTGTCTATTTGGATCAGTTCGGAAACAGTGTTTTGACTTGGGAAACAGCCCGTGAATGGAACGTTGGTCTGGATTTAGGTTTCTTGGACGGACGTGTTAATGTGACTGCTGAATATTATCACAAAGTCGTTTCCGATTTGTTGAACGAACAGACTCTGCTGTCTTATAACGAGGTAAATAAAATCATTGCAAACGTGGGTAAAACTCAGAGCCAAGGTTTTGAATTGACAATCAATACGACTAATATCCGTAATAAGGACTTTGAATGGACATCAGACTTGACATTCTCTCTGTATCGTGACAAGTGGAAAGAACGTGATCCGAAATGGAAACCTAATGCTTATGACCAATATAACGGATGGATGCGTTATTATTCTGGCTATTTGTCAGATGGCTTGGTCCAGGTAGGTGAAACGATCGACCATATGCCTGGTGCATTACCCGGACAGGTAAAGATCAAAGATATCGACGGATATGTTTATGAAGCCGATGGTTCCATTAAGGTCGATAAACATGGTATTCCGATGAAGACTGGAAAACCTGATGGTAAGCTGGATGATGCAGATAAAGTGATCTACGGATCTGCCGATCCGGGCTATTTGTTCGGGTTTAATAATACTTTGCGTTGGAAAAACTTTGATTTCAATGTTTATTTCTATGGACAGTTTGATAAACTCTCTGCCGGAAGTTATAAGAAACAATGGTTGAGTAATAACGTTAATGACTTGCGTCGTGGCTATAATCAGCCTACTTCAATATCGGATCTTTGGTCTTCCAGCAATCCGAACGGTACGTTACCCGGATATTTCCAGACTGAAAGCGCATATGGAGTCGGTGATTATTATTATGAAAAGACTTGGTTTATCCGTTGTCGTAATATTACTTTAGGTTATAATATTCCAATTAAGACCAGCAAACATATTCTGTCTAACATACGTGTGTACTTCGACGTGAACAATCCGTTTACGATTACTCCGTATACAGGTCTTGACCCGGAAACTGACATTTCAAGTTCAGAAAGTGCTCCATCTCAGTTGCAATGGGCTTACCCGAATGTTCGTACTTACAGCTTCGGTTTGGATATTACATTCTAATAGTATAAACAGTTAAAAATAAAGATAAAGTCATGAAGAAATTATTATATACAGTAATGTGCTGTTGCGCATTGGCCTCATGTACTAATTTGGATTCGGAAAGATATGATGCGATCAATCCGGATTTTTTCCCGACGAATGAAAAAGATGCGGAGGCACTTGTCGTGGGTGGTGTCTATGCCCCTTTCCGTAGTGCGGAGTATAGCGGTGTATTCAGTACGGCTCACAGTTTCCAGGTTATTGGAGATATGTCAACCGATATTGCTGTTTGCTGCTGGGTGAATGATAGCTGGATTCCGCTGACAACTCATAACTGGACTCCGAATCATTCTTATACGACCCTCAATTATACGGATTATGCCAAATATCTGGGTACAATGACATTGACATTGGATCGTATATCAAATGTAGAAATGAGTGACGAGAAGAAGGCTTTACTGGTGGCTGAAACTCATCTCGGTCGTGGTTGGTTGGCATTCTTGTTGTATGATTTCTATGGACCTATTCCAATTCCGACGCTGGAAGATTTGAAGAATCCGTTGGATGAAGTAATTGAGCCGCGTGCAACTCAGGAAGAGATGACAAATTTCATTGAAACAGAATTGACTGAATCTTTGAAAGGCCTGCCTACCCGTACGACACAGTTCGGACGCTTTGACAAAGGTTTGGCATATACGATTCTGATGAAGTACTATATGCATGAGAAAAACTGGGCGAAAGCGGAAGAATGCGGTCGTGAATTGTTGAAAGCCGAATATGGTTATGGATTGATGGATAGATATGCAGATATCTTTACGCTTGAAAATGAAGGTAACAAGGAGATTATCTTTGCTTGTACGGAAGAAAGAGGTACAAATCTTCAGTTGTGGCATGATCACGCTTTACCGGGCAATTACCCGACTCAGAATACTGCTATCCAGAAATGGGATGGTTACAAAGTTCCCTGGCCTTTTTACCGCACTTTCGAGGAAGGAGATGACCGTCTGTCTGTTTTGGTTGGCGAATATGTAGGTACTGATGGCGTACTGTTCAATGAAGAGTCTGATATTGCCAAGCATGGTAACCTTTATTCAGGAGCTGTTCCTGTAAAATATGGCGAAGACCCCGAATCTACAGGTGACGGTAGCCAGATCGACTTGGTTGTTTACCGCTATGCAGATGTTCTGACTTTGCTTTCTGAAGCAATCGTCCGTAAAGGAAATGCCGTAACCTCTGAAGCACTGGATCTGTTGAATCAGGTTCGTGTACGTGCCAAACTGAATCCATATACGATGGGTGATGTAAAAGGTGTAGACGATTTCTTGCAGAAAGTATTGGATGAAAGAGGACACGAACTTTGGTTCGAAGGTGTCCGCCGTTCCGACCTGATTCGCCACGGACAGTTTATCCAGAATGCAAGAGACCGTGGTTGTACGACTACCAAAGACGAGTTTGTCTTATTCCCGTTGCCTCAAGCTGTAATCAACGAAGGTAAGGTAAGATCGTCCAGAATCCGGGCTATTGATCCGATTCTTTTAGAGTCTATATTAATTGAGAAAGGGCCGCTTCATTTGCGGCCTTTTTTCTCTCCGTTAACAAATAAATATCATGAGTAATAAACATCTATTCAGTACACTTCTTGCCTGTTTCCTTTTACAGGGAAACTTGCAGAACATACAGGCCCAGGATTATCCTGCCAATCCTTTGGAGAAAGAGGGCTACCGTCTGATCTTTCACGATGAATTCGATGGGAAAGAGATCGACCGGACGAAATGGATTCCCGAGTATCTGCCATCCTGGCCGAAAGACCGGACCGTCTGTACACCGACATACGAGATGAAAGACGGAGTGGTCCGTCTGATGATCGACCGGGATTCAAAAAATGAGTTTGATACGGGTATGTATATATCGGGTTTTATGAGTGCCAGCCGCACAGGTATGCATCACTATGATCCGAAAAAGAAAGCCCTTCACTCGATCAAGACGGAAGCTACACAAATAAACCAGTACGGCTATTACGAAATGCGTGCCAAGATGCAAGCAGGAGGTGGTGTGCATTGTGCCTGGTGGTTGATCGGGTTTGAAGATGATCCGAACCAGAGTTGCGAGATCGATATCTTTGAGATATTGGGGACTGATGTCGATCGTATCTGGTCCACCGTGCACAGTTGGAAAGATTCGACGATCCAGTATCACACGGAACATCCCTGGTTTGCCAATAAGAAACTGGCGGAAGAATTTCATGTGTATGGTTTCGATTGGACACCGGAAGGTGTGACCGTGTATGTGGATGGCATACAGGTGATGACACATAAGGCTGCGATCACTTATCCGCTGATCCAGATTATCTCTTTCTATGACAATCGAAAAGCAAAGAACGGTTGGACAGGAACTTACGATCCTTCCGTCCCGTATCCGAAGAGTTTTGATATCGACTATATCCGTATGTACAAGAAGATACCCGACGGCTATCGGGCGGTATCGGAAAATGAGTTGCGCATCACTTCTATCGAACCGGCACGCTTGCAGGTCTCCGAAGGAAAAGCTACCTTGCGCGATATTGACGGGCATGTGACACGTGAGTTGTTATATACACCTTCGTTTGTGAATGTGCATTATAACGACGGAACGGTAACACAACAGTTTGTGGAATGGGAGCCGTTGAGTGATAAAGCCTTACGACTGGTTCAAGATGCCGGAACGATTATCGTGAACGGGAAGATTACCGGTCTTCCGGATGATTTGTTGAAGGGGCAGGAGGCTACATTGATTATAACAACTATTAAAAAAGATTGATATGAAAAATATTATGACCCTTATGCTGGCTACCGCATTGACGCTTGGACTTTTCATCTCTTGTGGTTCCGGTGTTCAGCATCGTACTTTCCGAGGTATTTATGCGGATGATCCGGCAGGTATGGAAGGGCTGTATAATCCGAAAGAGGGTTTCGCCTTGAAGTGGCATTGGATGTAACGGAAAAGAACTATGTCTGGGCCCCTGAAGAATTTCCTGACATCACTTCCTATCTGGAAGAACAGTCCGAACTCTATGCTTCCGACAGCGTTTCACTGGTGCAGACCTATTTCTATCTGACGGGAGCAGTCGGAAAAGAGCTGGCAGGAGAGGATTTCCAGACGATGGGCATTTTTTTTGACAAATTGCGGGCCTTAGGCAAGAAAGCAGTCCTCCGTTTTGCTTATGAAACCCAGTTCCTGGGGCGGGCAGCTACCGGTCCTACATTGGAAGACATCATTCGTCATACGGAACAACTCAAGCCTTTCCTTGAAGAGAATAAAGATGTGATCCAGGTTGTACAGGCTGGCATGATCGGTGCCTGGGGGGAGTGGCACAGTTCTTTTCATGGTCTAGAAAAATCGGATGACACGAAGCGGACTGTTTTGCAACATATCTGCCGGATGACACCGGAAGGGCGGGCTATCCAAATACGGGTTCCCGAATATAAGAATCTGCTGGATATGGCTTCTGGCGATTATAAACGGGTTTCTTTCCATGATGATTTTATTGTGATTAAAAAACATCAGTGGGATGGCGGAATGTCGGAAGGTACGCCTGCTTATGAGCAGATTGTGCGTGAGTCTCCTTGTCTTCCGGTCGATGGAGAACTGCCCTGGGGAACTTGGAGCATGAACGAGGACCCTGATAATCCGAAGCCGGGTGGATCATTGATGGATTGCAGACGGCACGCCGCCTGTTCTTGCAACATTTCACTTCACTTAGCGCAATCCATAACTATAAAGAAAAGAATACGAAAGATAAGTATTCGATGATGTACTGGAAGGAAACTCCTGTTTCCGCAGAATTCCTGCGGGAAAACAAGATGCCGGTATCGGATGGATATTTCACCAGGAAGGATGGTTCTGTCGCGGAACGGAATGTATTCGATTATATCCGGGACCACCTCGGTTACCGTATCGAGTTGCAGGAGATGACGGCTCCGGCGGTTTTGCTTGCCGGACAGGCTAATCCTGTTGAAATATCTTTGATAAACCGGGGTTTCTCGACATTGTTTAATGAACATCCTGTTTATCTGGTCTTGATCGACGAGTCCGGTAAGGTCTGCCATGTCGCCTTGACGGATACGAATGTGAATGACTGGCAACCGTATGAACCGGGCGACAGCACCTACACTCCGTTGCTGCATACGATCGCTACCGACCTGCAGATTCCGGCTGGCCTGGCAAAGGGAACGTACCGTCTCGGTCTCTGGATTCCCGATGGCTCTGACCGTTTGCAGTATGACAATCGTTTTGCGATCCGTTGTGCAAACGGTGATACGCAGTGGTGGGTGTCTTCTGACGGAAAATATGGTGTCAATATCTTAATGAATAAAATCTCTATCAAATGAAAATCATCCATATCCTTGGCATGCTGCTCATTGCACTTGCCGTAAATGCAGCTTCTCCTATCGAAGGGTTGCTGGAACGTATCGACAAAGGTGCGTCGCGTAAATTTGTGATTGAACAGGTGAAATCTCCTGTCGATTTCTTTGAGCTCGACCAGAAAGGTGATAAGGTCGTGATTCGGGGTAATAATTATGTGAGTATCGCGACCGGGCTGAACTGGTATCTGAAATATCATGCCGGAATTCATCTTTCCTGGAATGGCATGCAAGCCGAATTGCCGGGAGTCTTACCGGCAGTGAAGCTGAAGGAACGCCATGAGACGGATATGAAATACCGCTATGACTTCAACTATTGTACCTTCTCTTATACGATGGCTTTTTGGGATTGGGCGCGTTGGGAGAAAGAGATCGACTGGATGGCGTTGCACGGTATTAATTTGCCGTTGGCGATGGTCGGGACGGATGGTGTCTGGTTCAATGTGCTGAGCAAGTTAGGTTATACGAAAGAAGAAATCAATGAGTTCATAGCCGGTCCCGGTTTTCAGGCTTGGTGGCTGATGAACAATCTGGAAGGCTGGGGCGGTCCGAATCCGGATAGCTGGTATAAGCAGCAAATCGCTTTGCAGCAACAGATCGTAAAGCGGATGCGTGAATATGGTATCGAACCGGTATTCCCCGGATACTCCGGCATGGTTCCTCATAACGCAAAAGAAAAGTTAGGCTTGAATGTTTCTGATCCGGGATTATGGAATGGGTATCGCCGTCCGGCATTTTTACAGCCGACAGATCCGCGTTTCGAAGAGATCGCTTCCCTCTATTATAAGGAGATGAACAAATTGTATGGCAAAGCGAACTATTATAGCATGGACCCGTTCCACGAAGGCGGAAGTGTGGCCGGTGTGGATCTGGATGCTGCCGGAAAGGCCATCATGCAGGCGATGAAGAAGAATAATCCGAAAGCCGTCTGGGTGGCTCAGGCATGGCAGGCGAACCCACGTCCGCAGATGATCGGAAATTTGGAGGCAGGAGACCTGATCGCGTTGGATCTGTTTGCGGAAAGCCGTCCGCAGTGGGGAGATCCTGCATCTACTTGGTATCGGAAGGACGGGTTTGGACAGCATGACTGGATTTACTGTATGTTGCTGAACTATGGTGGAAACATCGGGCTGCATGGGAAGATGAAGCATGTGATCGACGAGTTCTATAAAGCGAAGGAAAGTCCGTTCGGTACAACCTTAAAAGGAGTCGGTATGACAATGGAAGGAAGTGAAAACAATCCGGTTATGTTCGAACTGCTGACGGAACTGCCTTGGCGTCCGCAGCGTTTCGACAAGGATCAGTGGTTGAAGGCGTATACGGTTGCCCGTTACGGAAAGAGCAACCCCGTTGTGCAGGACGCCTGGATACTGTTGAGCAATTCCATCTATAACTGCCCAGACGCAAATACGCAGCAGGGAACCCATGAGTCGGTATTCTGTGCCCGTCCTACCGAACATCCGTATCAGGTTTCGAGCTGGTCGGAGATGAAAGACTATTATGATCCGAACGATGTGATCCGTGCTGCCGCCATGATGGTGTCTGTCTCCGATCAGTTTAAGGGAAACAATAATTTCGAGTATGATCTGGTCGATATCGTCCGCCAGGCAATCGCCGAGAAAGGACGTCTTACGGAGAAGGTGGTTGAGGCCGCTTTTGCCGCCGGCGATAAAAAGCTGTATAAAGACGCTTCGGATCGTTTTCTGCGTTTGATCCTGTTGCAGGATGAACTGCTGGCAACACGTCCTGAGTTTAAGGTCGGAACCTGGATCGCCCGCGCTCGCAGCCTCGGAAATACCTCTGAAGAAAAGGATCTGTACGAATGGAATGCCCGTGTGCAGATTACGACTTGGGGTAACCGGTTGGCGGCCGACGAAGGAGGCTTGCGCGATTATGCTCATCGCGAATGGAACGGCATCCTGAAAGATTTCTATTATATGCGTTGGAAAACCTGGTTCGATTATCAGACTCGGCTTTTGGATGGTAAAAAAACAGCGGCGATCGACTTTTATGCAATCGAGGAGCCTGGACCAAGCAGACAAATCCTTATTCAAACGAACCGGAAGGCGATTGTATTCCGACAGTACAACGTATATTTGCAGAAATATTCGGGAAATAACATAACAATATTGAATATATTATGACACATAAAACAATCTTTCTTTTTTCTTGGCTCTCTTGGTATTGCCCTGCTTTGCCGCGAGTAAGTACGAATCGAAAATAACGTCTCTCGAAGGAGAGAAATGGTGGGGCGGTGCAGTCGGTCTGGGAGCGAGGATGCCTTTTGAAGGTGACCTGCGTTTGTTCGACCTTTCTGTTGAGAATCTGAACAATCAGAACGTGCCGCTTCTGCTTTCTTCGGAGGGACGGTATATCTGGAGTGACAAGCCGTTTTCTTTTCGGGTCGAGAATGGCGAACTGCATCTTTATTCCGATTATGAGAAGATGGAACCGGTATTGGCGGGCCGTACGTTAAAGGATGCCTATATGGCTGCTTCAGCCAAACATTTCCCGCCTTCCGGTGATTTGCCGGACCCGTTGTTCTTTTCCATGCCGCAGTATAATACTTGGATCGAACTGATGTATAACCAGAATCAGCAGGATATCCTGAAATATGCGGATCATGTATTGGAGAATGATTTTCCAGTCGGTGTGTTCATGGTGGATGATAACTGGCAGAAATATTATGGCAATTTCGACTTTAAACCTGAACGCTTTCCTGATCCGAAAGGAATGATCGATCGTCTGCACGAGCAGGGATTTAAGATCATGTTCTGGATTTGCCCGTTCGTCAGCCCGGATAGCCCGGAGTTTCGTGAGCTTCAGCAGAAAGGATACCTGATCAAGAAGAAGGGAACAAATGAAGCGGCCATCATCCGTGGTGGAATGGCTATAGTGCCTGCTATGACTTGAGTAATCCGGCTGCTGCTGAACATCTGAAACAACAATTGCGCAGCATGCAAGAGAAATATGGGGCGGATGGTTTCAAGTTCGACGCCGGTGATATTGGCCATTATAACGATCCGGGACTGGAGTTTTACGATCAGTCGGCAACTTCGGTGGATATGTGCCGGTATTGGGCGGAAATCGGGTTGGATTTCCCGTTCAACGAGTATCGTGCCGGATGGAAGATGGGGGGTGAGGCCTTGGTTCAGCGTCTGGGTGATAAGGATTACTCTTGGAATGCGGTTGGCCTGCTGATTCCGGACATGATTGCTGCCGGTCTGCTGGGATATGCTTATGCTTGCCCGGATATGATCGGCGGAGGCCAGTTCGGTTCTTTCCTGGGAGTGGACCAGACAAAGCTCGACCAGGAGCTGATTGTGCGTTCCTGCCAGGTACACGCCTTGATGCCGATGATGCAATTCTCGGTGGCTCCGTGGCGGATCCTCGATGAAAAGCATCTGGCGATTTGCCGTGATTATGCCCATCTGCACGAGAAGATGGGAACATACATTCTGGAGCAGGCGCATCATGCTGCAAAGACCGGTGAGCCGATCATCCGGCATATGGAATATGCGTTCCCGCACCAGGGATTCGTTGATTGCAAGGATCAGTTCATGTTGGGTGATAAATATCTGATTGCCCCGGTACTGACCAAAGAGCACACACGCAGAGTGATGTTGCCTAAAGGCGTATGGATAGACGATACCGGCAAAAAGTTCAAGGGGCCGAAAACGATCGAAGTGACGGCTCCTCTGGAACGCCTGCCTTGGTTCGAAAAAGTAAAATAAGCGGGTGAAAACAGAGTTTCCTGCGTATTCTAATTCCAGAAGGTGCCGGAAACTCTGTTTCTTGTAATCTGCATTATTGAAAATTTGTACTATCTTTATCGGCGAAAAGCGACATTATGGAAACAGCCTCGGAGATAAAAGTTTTTAATAAGTTGTTTGCCGAATATCATGGATTGTTTGTGCGTTTCGCCAATACGTACCTGCAAGATGAAGCGGCAGCGGAAGATATTGCTGTCGAGGGGATCATGTATTATTGGGAAAACCGCTATTCTCTTTCTTCCAATTCGAATATTCCTGCCTATATCCTGGAAGTGATCAAACATAAATGTCTGAATTACCTTCGTCATCTTCGTGTCCGTGAAGATGTGGAACAACGCATCCAGGAACACCAGCAACGGGTGAACAGCCTGAGGATCGCCACTCTTGAAGCCTGCGATCCTCAAGAAATCTTCAGTTCGGAGGCCGGACGGCTCGTTGATGAAGCATTGGCGATGATGCCTGACAAGACCCGTCGGATCTTTATCATGAGCCGCTATGAAAATAAGACATACCCGGAAATTGCTGCCCATTTCTCTCTTTCCGTCAAGAGTGTGGAGTTTCACATATCAAAAGCATTGAAGATATTGAAAGTGAAGTTGAAGGACTATATGACGATTGTTTTGTTCATGTGAATGTGAAATGAAAGTGTTTCAGAAAGAATGATATTTTTTTAGGGGATATCCTTTTTGAGGTGCTTATTATGAAAAGAAACTTGAAAAACACATTATAATTAAGTAACATGAGAAAACAGATTTATTGCCTTTTATCTCTTTTATGGATTAGCTGCCTTTCCGTTTCGGCAGCCGATCGCTGGGTTATTAATCCTGCCGGTGGTATTACTTGGCAGATAGACGAGCGCGTCCCACATGAGGACCATATCGAAATGAGCGGGTTGAAAGTCTCGACCGTGCTTCGCTACGGAGTGGATGCGAATGGCTCCTTTATGCTGAACAGAAGTATGGTATGGCCGATGCTCCGCACGATTCCGAATAATACGCATGCCAGCTTGATGCGTCGTTTTGCTTGGGATGTGACGGATATGGTCGAGGTAAACGGACAGTCTTTACTGAACGAGAAGGTAAAAGAGGTCACGTTGAACGGCACGATGGTCGTGCAGAGCGAATACGTGCTTCCTCGTAAAGGAAAACTTGGTCTGACGCGTGTCTTGTTCCCTTCCGTCTCGAATCCGGCTTTTTGTGAAAAATATATTTTACGGAATACAGGTGAATCCACGATATCGATAGAAATCCCTTCTTCCCGTTCGGTTGTCGAGACAGATGCCGCGAAAGGGGTGGATGGTAGCTATAAGTTGGTTTCGACTATCAACGGACAGGCAACTCGTCAGTTGCAACCGGGCGAGGAACTGACATTCAGCGCGATTTTTGCCGGATATAAAAAGAATGAAAGTGAGCTTTCGTTCGATATTGACCGGGAGTTACAGGCCCGGCAGGATTTGATTGCCGGCTTCTGGGATAACCTGGTTCTGGATACGCCCGATCCTGTCATCAACACCATGTTCGCTTTTGCAAAAATCCGTGGAGCGGAAAGTATTTACGACACGAAAGGCGGCCTGATGCATGGTCCCGGCGGCGAATCCTACTATGCTGCAATCTGGGCGAACGACCAGGCGGAATATATCAATCCTTTCTTTCCTTACTTGGGATATGAAGTCGGAAACCGTTCCGCATTGTGCTCGTATGAACATTTCGCCCGTTTCATGAATCCGGAATACAAGCCGATCCCTAGTTCAATCATAGCGGAGGGTATCGACATCTGGGCGGGGGCCGGTGACCGTGGCGATGCGGCGATGGTTGCTTATGGTGCTTCCCGCTATGCTTTGTCCAAAGGAGATAAGGCTGAAGCCGAAAAGTTGTGGCCATTGATCGAATGGTGCTTGGAATATTGCCGGCGCAATCTGAACGAGAGTGGTGTTGTGGCTTCCGATGCGGATGAACTGGAAAACCGTTTCCCTGCTGGAAAAGCAAACCTTTGCACTTCTTCCTTATATTATGATGCCTTGATCTCAGCCGGTTATTTAGGGAGAGATTTAGGTAAGCCGGTAGCTGCCTATGCTCGCCAGGCTATAGCCCTGAAGAAAAATATCGACCGCTATTTCGGTGGGACTGTCGAAGGATTTGATACTTATAAATATTATGAAGGAAATGATGTCCTGCGTTCCTGGATCTGCATTCCGCTCACGGTCGGGATACAGGACCGGAAAGATGCGACCATCCAGGCGTTGTTCTCTCCGCGCCTGTGGACGGAGAACGGTTTGCTGACGCAGGCCGGAAGTGAAACATTCTGGGACCGCTCCACCTTGTATGCGTTGCGTGGCGTGTATGCTTGCGGTGAGACAGAGAAAGCTACCGATTATTTAAAATTCTATTCTTCCCAGCGTCTACTGGGTGAACATGTCCCTTATGCAATCGAGGCATGGCCGGAAGGCAACCAGCGCCATCTGTCTGCCGAAAGCGGTTTGTATTGCCGTATCATTACGGAAGGGATGTTTGGTATTCGTCCGACCGGCCTGAATTCGTTTGTCTTTACTCCCCGTCTGCCGCAGGAGTGGGATCATATGAACCTGCGTAAGATTTGTGCGTTCGGTCAAGTATTCGATATCGAAGTGAAGCGCCTCGGTGATAAACTGCAAGTTGCCGTTATCGCAGACGGAAAAACGATCTGTAACCGGAAAATAAAGGAAGGTGAAAATATTCGGATAAAATTTTAGGGGGTTACTTTCGAGAGGTGCTTATATAGTATATGGACAGAAATGTATTACATCGATTTTTTGCAGGAACAGCCTCTTTTGAAGAGGAAGAGGCTGTTTGCGACTGGGTGGATGCTTCTGATAAGAATCGGGAAGAGCTGATAAGGGAGCGGAAATATTTTGATGTGCTGTTGTTGCATAAGACGAAAAATAGCAGTATGGTGCAATCCGGTCACCGTTTCAGTCTGCCCTTTGTTATCAGAGAATCGCTGAAGATCGCCGCTGCAATTTCCGTATTGATAGTGTCTGCCCTGTACATATATAATAACGTGGCAAAACCGGCTCCTGTATTGGCGATGAACAAGCTAGTCGTTCCTCCGGGCCAGCGGGCGAACCTCACCCTGTCCGACGGGACGAATGTCTGGTTGAACGCTTGTAGTGAAATGACTTATCCGGCCTCTTTTAGCGAGGATACCCGCCGTGTGTCGTTGAAAGGTGAAGCCTATTTTGATGTCTCTAAAGATGTGGAACATCCGTTTGTCGTACAGACGAAGAAATGCGATATAAAAGTTTTAGGGACGGAATTTAATGTCCGGGTGAATGAGTCGGAGTCGGATTGTGAATTTTCAGCCGCCCTGTTGGAAGGTTCCATCGAACTGATAAATAAGATGAAGCCTGGTCCTTCCATCCGGCTTGCTCCGATGCAGAAAGCGGAATGGACGGGAGGCAAAATGATGGTGGAATCAATCCGTAACCTGGATGACTATCGCTGGAAAGAGGGGTTGATCTGCTTTGAGGAGATCCGTTTTGCCGATTTGATGAAACGCTTTGAGAAGACGTATGATATCCGTATCGTAATCCAAAACAAAAGTCTGCATGACTATAAATGTAGTGGTAAGTGCCGTGTTTCGGACGGGGTGGATTTCATTTTGCAGGTGTTGCAACGCAGTACGCGTTTTACTTTTTCCCGCAGTGATGATAATACGATTATCTATATAAAGTAAATGTGTAACCTTAAATTAAAAACGAGAAATGCCTATGGAATGAAATAAAACACGAAAAACGATGTAAAAAGGCGATGAATGTGCGAGATTCACCGCCTTATAACTAACACATGTCTAACACAAGTATTAATCTTTAAATATCACAAAGTTATGAATAAAATACCTTTGTCGGGGTTTTGTCTCTTATTAAAATCACGACATAAACATTTATTTAGGATTATGAGAATAACCTATATGTTATTATTTGCAGCCATTTTCTGCTTGCATGCAGAGAATGCGATATCGCAAAAGATCACCCTGCAGGTGATAATCTTTCACTGAAAGATTATTTGAATACTATTGAAAAGCAGACGGATTACCTTTTCATTTATGATGCCGGTGTAAATGTAAATAAAAGGATATCCGTTAATATGGTCGGTAAGTCCATTAAGGAAGTTTTGGATAATCTCTCTACCCAGTTGGGATTGAATTATTCCCAGAAGCTCTTATATTGTCTTGTCGAGTTACAAAGCAAAAGAAACATCCGCTCCGGTCGTTGCCCAGCAAAAGAAAACGATTACGGGTGTCGTTACGGATGACCTGGGCGAACCGATTATTGGCGCCAATGTGATTGAAAAAGGAACTACAAACGGTATTATCACCGATATCGATGGTAAGTTTACACTGGAAGTCGCTCCGGGTGCGGTCGTACAGGTATCCTATATCGGTTATAATACGCAGGAAGTAAAGGTTGGTAACCAGTCGACATTGGCTATCCAGTTGGTTGAAGATACCCAAGCATTGAGCGAGGTTGTTGTTGTCGGTTACGGTGTGCAGCGTAAAGTGACGACTACCGGTGCCGTTACAAAGCTGGAGGGTGATGAAATCAATAAAATGACAGTGGTAAATGCCACAAAAGCTTTGCAAGGGTTGAGCCCCGGTATTACGGTAGTCGACCGTGGCGGTGCTCCGGGTAGTGACGATCCTGAAATCTACTTGCGTGGTGTCGGAACGACTGGCAATGCGAAACCGCTGGTATTGGTGGACGGTATCGAAATGTCTTTAAGTCAGATTCCTTCTTCCGAAATCGAGAATATCTCCGTTTTAAAAGATGCTGCATCTGCTTCTATCTACGGCTCACGTGCTGCTCACGGTGTAATTCTGGTAACGACCAAACGTGGTAAGGAAGGTAAAGTGAAATTATCGTACGATGGTACGATTGGTTTCCAAGACCGGGCGGTAAGAGCCGAACAGGTTTCCGCACGCGAATATATGACGATGGTTAATGAAGCATTAGTCAATTCCGGTGGTTCGATCAAATATTCGGAAGATGATATTCTGGCAACGGAAAGAGGCGATGATCCGTATAATCATTCTTATATCAATTGGGCGAATGAGGTGTATAAACCTACTTATATCACACAGCATACATTAAACCTGACGGGTGGTAGTGAAGTCGGACGCTATTTGGTCTCATTTGACTATCTGGATCAGCCTGGTTTGGTTAAAAATACAGAATATCAGCGTTATAGCTATCGTGTAAATACGGATTTGAACATTGGCAAAATGTTGAAAGTTAGCAGTGATGTGACGTATCGCCATGTCGACCGCCTATGGCCGGAATCTTTGGGTAGCGTGCAGTATGATGTATGGAGTATGCAACCCACATCACCGGTCAGATATGAAAACGGCGATTACCGTTTGGATAAGCAGAACAGAAATGCCATCTCCCTTATGGATTTGGATGTCGTAGGGGAAGACCGTTATAATATGGATGTGGTTTATGGACAGGTAAAAGCTGATTTCGAACCAATCAAGGATTTGGTGTTTACGGGTATGGCCTCTTTGAACGGTTCATGGGACAGAAGAAAGATCCATTATAAGAATTATAAATATTACAATGAAGCCGGGGAACTGGTTACACAGCGTAATAATCCAAACAGTGTGAAAGACGAACGTAATAATAGTTATCAGATGACACTACGTTTTTTGGCCAATTACAAAAAACGTTTCGGTGACGACCATGATTTGGCATTGCTTTACGGTATGGAACAAATCTCTTACCGCAACTACTATTCGATGGCTCAGCGTAAAGATTTGATCTCTGACGCTTTACCGGATGTCTCTTTAGGTTCGGCCGGTAGCCAGTTTGCGGAAGGATATCCGACAAAATGGGGTATCAATTCTTTCTTCGGACGTGTAAACTACGGTTTCAAGGATAAGTATTTATTTGAAGCGAATATCCGAACCGACGGTTCTTCCCGTTTTGCAAAAGGCATAAGTGGGGTGTTTTCCCGTCTTTCTCTGCCGCATGGCGTATTTCGGAAGAAGTTTATGAAGAATCTGGGATTTGTGGATAATCTGAAACTGAGAGCATCCTGGGGACAGACTGGTAACGAACGTATCGATGCCTTCATGTATCTGCCTCAGTATAACACCTCGAATGTGGTCATGAACGGTAGCCTTGTTTCTGCGGTTTACCAGAAAAAGATGGCGAATCCGGATGTGACTTGGGAAACAGTGGAACAGACCAATATCGGTTTGGACTTTGGTTTCCTGAATAACACGATCTATGGTGAATTGGACTGGTATTCAAAAGATACGAAAGATATTTTGTTAGCACTGGGTATCCCTCATTTCATTGGTCTGGATGCTCCTGAACAAAATGCCGGAGTGGTTCGTAACTCAGGTGTGGAAGCTATGGTCGGTTTCCGTAAAACATTCGGAGAGTTTACATTCAACACCTCTTTCAACCTGGCTTATAACAAGAACGAATGGATCGATCGCGGTGGTGACGATAAGAATATCAGCGGTTATAATATCCAGACGATCGGTTCGCCTTTGAACGCTTTCTACATCTACCAGGCAGACGGTTTGATCGCGAACGAACAGGAATTGGAAGAATACCGTGCCAAATATAAATCGGACCCGCGTGGTATGTCTGATCTTCATGCCGGCGATGTGAAATTGGTCGATACGAATAACGATGGAACAATCGACCCGGACGACCGTCAGATTTTTGCCTCCAATATTCCTAAGTTCACATATGGATGGAATATCAGCGGCGAATATAAAGGTTTCGATCTGAGCTTGTTGTTCCAGGGATCAAGCGGTGCAAACCGAATGATGTACGGGGAATGGATCGAAGGACCGAGTTATGAAGCTTCACCGGTGTACATTTCCGCGACAGATGGACGGAAGAGAACCAGAATGGAAATGCCGAAATGCCCCGTTTGGAGGCGGCTAACAACCGTAATGCATCTACCTATAATTCGTTCTTCCTGAAAAAGACAAACTATCTTCGTCTGAAGAACGCCCAGTTGGGTTATACTTTCTCGAAGGGTATCACGGACAAGCTGAGAATCACGAAGCTGAGATTGTATGTTTCTGGCTCGAACCTGCTTACATTCAGTAGCTTGTATCAAGGTCTGGACCCGGAAGGAAAGAGCGATAGAATTAATGACTTCCCTCCGTTGAAAATCGTGAACTTCGGTGTAAACATTATCTTTTAATCTAAACTAATAAATAGAGCATTATGAAAATATATAAGAAATCGTTGCTGTATGGGGCATTCGCTCTGACTCTTTGTATGGCAGGCGGTTGTAACAGTAATATTGATCTGGAGCCGGAAGGTATTATTACGGCGGACGGTTATTTCAAATCGGCAGAAGATTATGAGAAGGCGTTGACCGCCTTGTATGAGAGACTGAATGTTGAAAGTTATGATTTATGGATGGATGGCGTGACGGATAATGGTTTGGTTACGCATAGTTGGAATAGGGGATATGACTTGGGACGAGGTATCGGAAGTACGGCCTCTTCTTTCCCGGCCGACAAATGGGATAAAGGATATATTTCCGTCCAGCGTGCGAATAACGTAATCAACAATATCGATAAGTACCAGTGGCCGGGCGGGGAAAGCGATGCTAACCGGAACCAGGTTTTGGGTGAAGCTCGTACATTGCGTGCCTATTTTTATCTGGATTTGGTTTCTATCTTCGGACATATCATGTTTTATACCGAGAATCCGGCTACAGTAGCGGAAAGTGAAAACGTTAAGCAAGTACAGGACCCGAAAGAAGTGTTCGATTTTATCCTGGATGACCTGGACAAGGCAATTGCCGGATTACCGGACAAGCCAAGCAATAAATCGAAGATCGGAAAACCGGCTGCCCGCTTGCTTCGTGCACGTGCTGCTGCTTATGCGGCCGGGTATCTGAATGATAAATCTTATTTCCAGATTACGTTGGATGAAACGGCCCAACTGGTTGCATCCGCTCCGCAACTGGCCGATTTTGACAAGTTATTTGTAACCGGTTGTGAAGATCTCGATGAAGTGATTCTGGTAAGACGCTATTCATTGGATGCGACGAATAGTTGGGGAAACTGGTATAACCAATCTATCGGCGGTTATTGCGTAACGACTCCGGTGAAAGCATTGGCTGATGCTTTTGAATATGTGGGCGAGAGAAATGAAACTATGCCGTATCTGAATAAAGATCCCCGTTTTTATCAGACTATCTACGCTCCGGGTATGGAAATGCGCGGCAAGTATTTTAATACGATTCCGAACAATGTGATTGAAAAGGATGGCAAAACTTATTTTGATCCCAACAAGGATTACGGGGCTTTGCAAGACAAGGAAGTCAGCGTAGGTGATGTTTTGGCAGAAGGTGGCGGTGGAGAATGGAACAAGACGCTACCGGCCTGTCTTGGAAAAAATACTTCCAGGAAGAAGAGACATGGACAACTTACAACTCGTTTATAATTTTCCGCTATGCGGAAGCTTATCTGTTGAGGGCGGAAGCGTTGGTGGAAACCGGAGGAAGTACGGACGAAGCCAAGTCTCTGATTAAAGTGATTCGTGACCGTGCCGGCAATACGAACGATATCGACAAAATGGTTGCCGAACAGTATAACGGCAGCCTCCGGGATCTCATCCGCAACGAAAGACGCGTGGAACTAGCGCAGGAAGGGCTTCGTTTTGCCGATATTCGTCGCTGGAACATTTTGTTGGATGTGATGAACAAGCCGATCGAAGGTATCGAATATCGCGACTTTTCGAGCGGGACACCTAAACATACCGTTTTGATTCCAGCGGAGAGAGATGCCTATACGGCAAGAGATTTCTGGTGGCCGATTCCGCAAGCAGAGATCGACTTGAACCCAGGTCGTATCACCCAGAACGAAGGTTGGAAATAATAACCGGTTCTGAATTATAGGGAGAAAGCGCGTCAGGACTATCCGAGGATATTCTGATGCGCTTTTTTTGTAATAACATAATGATCGTATAGAAATGAAATTATCATATTTATCTCTTATCCTTGTTTTAAGTTGTGCTTGCGGCCAGCCCGAGCAGGTGAAGTATCCTGATATAGCGGATGCAGCACGTACCTCATTTTGTGTGGCATCCGACGATACTGCTCTGGTGAATATATTCGATTGGGCCGTAAGTAATTCGAATCAGTATGTCGGGGAGGATTCCGATCCGGTCGGACCTTGGTATGAAGCGGCTTTGCCGAATCGCCAGGCTTTCTGCATGCGGGATGTCTCTCATCAATGTATAGGCGAGGAGCTGAACGGGCATGGCAGGCAAAATGCGAATATGATGGGTAAGTTTGTCGAGAATATTTCCGAGTCGAAGGATTATTGCACCTATTGGGAGATAGACAGGAATAACTTGCCGGCTTCGGCTGATTATGTCTCGGATCAGGATTTCTGGTATAACCTGAATGCGAACTTCGATGTGATGAACGCTTGTTACCGTTTGTACCTCTGGACAGGAAATAAAGTCTACATCAATGATCCCCGTTTTGAAGAGTTTTTCCGTTTATCGGCCAATGAATATATCGACAGATGGCAGTTGCAGGCGGATAAGATCATGGAACGTCCGGGAGTGATGCACGAAGACGATGCACGTGTCGATCCGAAGTTCAAAACCTTCCGTGGGCTCCCTTCTTATGAGGAATCGGTTCGTGGGCTGACGGTAACCGGCGATTTGATCGCTACGATCTACCGGGGATTGAAATCGTATGCACAGATTCAACGGCTGGGAGGAAATGAAGAGGCCGCCCGCCACTATGAGTCGAAGGCGGAAGAGTATGCCCGCCTATATAATGCCGGTTGGTGGAATGAAGAGACTCAAAACTATTATGCCTATAAGTTGGAGAATGAAAACCTGAAAGAAGGGGGATGCAATGTTTTTCCTCTTTGGTTCGGTATCGTAGACAAGCCGGAACGTATCAATCGTTTATTGACGATCCTGTCGGAGAAGGAGACAAACGTGGAAAGCATGTCTTACTATCCGAAGATCTTTTATAAATACGGCAGGCAGGATATGGGCTATCATTATCTAAAGGAGCTTTATGCGAATGAACGCCGGGATTATCCCGAAGTAGCCAGCGGTGTGATTGAGGGAATTGTGTGTGGACTTGCCGGTGTAGATGCCGATGTCACGGCAAACCGTATTACCACTCTTCCGCGCTTTACGGATGCTACCCATTGGGTTTCGATAGAAAATATTCCTGTATTCTCAGGAAAAATATCTATCTTGCATCAATCTGCCGGAAGTAGCACCTTTGTGAACAAGTCCGGGAAAGAATTGATTTGGAGAGCTATGTTTCCGGGTAATGTCGCCATGATTAGCGGGATGGATGCCAAGCATACGAACGATGAACTGGGTAATCCGTTCAGTTATCTCGATATTGTTTGTAAACCGGGTGAAACGAAAACAGCTGAAGCATATAAATAGAAACTTGAAGAAGATGAAAAATTCGATTAAACTTGTTGCCTTGTTGTTAACCGCCGGATTTTATTCCGCTTGTACCCAACAACTGCCTCCCGATACCCGGAGCCGCATTTCTTTGGAGGGCAATTGGGGATTGCAACTGGATACTGCCGGTACGGGGATTGCTCCTGATTGGTTGACAAAGCCCTGTACGGATTCTCTTTTCCTGCCAGGTACTACCGATATGGGGAAAAAGGGAACTTACAATACGGATATGACACTGACTACATCCCTTTCCAGAGAATATGTGTTTGAAGGGAAAGCGCTGTACACGAAGCAGGTCGATATACCGAAAGAATGGGATGGAACATCCGTCCGCCTGGTAATGGAACGCACGAAGCCCACGACGATCTGGATCGATGGAAAAGAAGTTGGGGCAAATAACGATATCTCTACGGCTCAACAATATGATCTGTCCTCTTATCTGTCTCCCGGAACCCATACCGTTGCTATTTTAGTCGATAACGGCAAGCAGGCCGTGCCGGAAAAGGTCTACGGCTCTTCACATGCTTATTCTGCTTCCACACAGACAAACTGGAATGGAATTATCGGTGATTTTTATCTGGAAAGCGCACCTCTTTGCGGGATCGATGAGATCCAGCTTTATCCGGATGTCGCGGAAAAAGTCGTGACTGCCAGAGTAACCCTTCGTAACCCGGACAAAGGGATGGGAAAAGGCACATTGTCCTTTTATGCCGAAGCCTGGAATACGGATAAACAGCATAAAACACCGGTACAGACAATTGAAGTGGACTGGACGAAACCGGAACAGGAGTTCGAACTTGCGCTGGGGGATAAGGCTTTGCTTTGGAGCGAATTTACACCGGCTCTATACCGTCTCTCTGTCTCACTAAAAACAGATCAATTCGTCGATACGGAGCAGGCAACTTTCGGTTTGCGTGATTTCAAGACAAAAGGACGTCAGTTCACCATGAATGGCAAGGTTACGTTCCTGCGCGGAAAACATGACGCCTGCGTCTTCCCTCTGATAGCCCATACCGCAATGGATGTGGAGACCTGGCGGCACTATTTCCAGGTAGCGAAACAGTACGGCATCAACCATTATCGTTTCCACTCCTGGTGTCCTCCCGAAGCCTGTTTTGAGGCTGCCGACATCGAAGGCATTTACCTGCAACCGGAACTTCCTGTTTGGGGGAATATCGATATCGATGATACCGAATTATGCGATTATCTGTTGAAAGAAGGGCGGAACCTGCATCGGGCTTATAGCAATCATGCCTCTTTCGTGATGTTCGGATTAGGAAACGAGATGTCCGGCGAAGAAGGACTTGCCATGCTGATCCAGACCTTCAAAAAGGAGGATAACCGCCATATCTATGCTTCCGGTTCGAATAATTATTTAGGCTTTAAAGGAAAGCAGGCGGATGAAGATTATTTCACGACTTGCCGTGTCGGGCGTGAAGACGACAAGCAGTTCAACACCCATGCCCGTGCCTCTTTCTCATTTGCCGACGCTTATGACGGTGGGTATCTGAACCATACGTATCCGAATTCGGAGATGGATTTCTCCTCTGCCAATGCTTTGTGCGATGTTCCGATTATCAGCCATGAGACGGGGCAGTTCCAGGTATATCCGAATTATGAAGAGATAAAGAAATATACGGGTGTATTGAAGCCCCGCAATTTCGAAATCTTCAAGAAACGCTTGGAAGAGGCCGGTATGATCGACCAGGCGCATGACTTTATGATGGCTTCCGGCAAATGGTCGGCTCTGTTGTACCGGGCGGATATCGAGATGAACCTGCGTACACCGGAATGGGGCGGTTTCCAGTTGCTCGATTTGCAGGATTATCCGGGACAAGGCTCGGCTTATGTCGGAATCTTGGATGCTTTTATGGAGAGTAAAGGTTGATCACGCCGGAAGAATGGCGGCATTTCTGTTCGGAAGTGGTTCCTTTGTTCTGCACGGAGAAGTTTTGTTGGACGAATGATGAGGCGCTCACCGGAGAGGTAGAGATAGCCAATTATTCCGAAAGCGATTTGAATGGCAAACAACTGTCCTGGACATTGACCGACAGCAAACAACAGGTCTTGGACAAGGGTATTTTACCTTTGCAGGTCAAACAAGGAGAGCTGGCAAAGTAGGCACATTGAAACCGGCTATCGCTTCTGTCCGGAAGGCTGAAAAAGTCACGCTCGCCTTGTCGATAGACGGCACTCCTTACCGAAATGATTATTCCCTTTGGATTTATCCGGCTGATAAAGAGGTTGCACCATCTGAAGACATTTGTGTGACGGATGATTTGGATGCCCATCTGAAATACCTGACAGAGGGTGGCAAAGTCCTTTGGTTCCCTTCGAAAGACAAACATAAGGATCAAACGGTAGGCGGACTTTTCCAGACGGATTATTGGAATTACCGTATGTTCCGGACTATCTGCGAAAACTTGGACCGCCCAGTTTCTCCCGGTACATTGGGAATCTTGACTGATCCCGGCCACCCTGCATTGGCTGATTTCCCGACCGAGTTCCACACCAACTGGCAATGGTTCCCGATCATCAAGCAGAGCTACCCTATGGTTTTAGACCGTCTGTCCGACGATTACCGGCCGATCGTGCAGGTAATCGACAATGTCGAACGCAACCATAAATTGGGCTTGTTGTTCGAATTCAAGGTAGGGAACGGCAAACTCTTAGTTTGTATGTCCGATCTGAAAGCCGTACAGGACTGCCCGGAAGCTCGGCAGTTCTATCGTAGCATTTTGGAATACATGGAATCCCCTGCTTTCGCACCGTCTTACTCCTTATCCGCTAAGGATTTGCAAGACCTGTTTACGGCTAAGGTGAAAACGGGCGAGATGAAGAAGTTATTCAATATTTCGTCTTATAAGTAGTCTTGGTTTACTTATCTACATAGTATAAGAAAACATCGGAGTGCCTATTAATTCTGTAATCAGTGGCAGTGATTATAAAATCAGTGCCGGCGATTATATAATCACAACTACTGATTATATAATCACTGACGCCGATTACAGAATTAGTAGACATTTAAAAAAGAATTATTCGGGATGAAAAAAGATTTTTTAGGGATTCTGTAAAATCAAGCTCAACGCTTTCAGGTCGTCGGCCCCGATCAGATCCACTTTTTCTTTGATAAAGAACTTTTTGAATAGTGGTGTGTCCGGTGCACCCCACCAGCGGAATAGTTTGCCTTCCGCATGGGTTTGCCGGATATATTCGCGCATCTTTTCGAGCTTTTCGGCGGGTATCTCTCCCTGGCCTTTCCAGCCGATGTATTTGGAATAATTATCGCTAATGACAGGCATTTGGGCGGCCGGAATACCTTTCCCTAAATCTTCTATCGTACCGTCCAGAAAGATAAATCGGTTGGTTTCAGCAGCAATAGCCTTACGGGGACTTCTCCCTGACAGATAGAACAACACGGCACTTTCTTGCAGTTTCCCGTCCTTTTCATGACAGAAAAGAGATTCGTATGGCTCCAGTTTCTTTTTCAAGACGGGGTACATCGCTTCGCCGTCTGTCTTGCAATCGACCATCAGGTAAAACGGGCGGTCGCTGCCCGGATATACTTTGCCCCCGTTCTTTTTGATCCGTTCGACTAATGGCAAGAGATACAGTTTCTCGAATGTGATATCCGGGTTGGGGGCGACCGAATCGTGGGACACATACAGCTCGCCGTCGATTAGCCATAAATCCGCTTCCACACAATTGAATTGGAATGAAAGGGCATCGAATAGCGGACAGGAACGTTCATAATCGTTGTGTGAGAAAGCATTGTAATGAATTGTCTGGGCTTCGATAGAGCCGGATAACAGACTGATAAGCAGAATAATTACTTTTAGTTTCATATGACAGATTCGTATTTGATAAGGCAAAGGTAAACAGTTTTATCCAATTCTCCGGGAATATTGTTTACATTTGCCCTAATCAATCTGATAAACCATGAATAGACGATTATTTTTTAAGAGATCATGTGCGGGGGCATTACTTTTATCCTGTCCGGGTTTGTTGGCGCGGGAAAATGAAAAGAGACTGCGTTTCGGCTTGGTAACGGATATACATTTTGCTCATCGGAATGTACACGGAACCCGCTATTATGAACAATCCATCACAAAATTATCGGAAGCAATAGACGTTTTTAATAGGCGGAAATTAGATTTCATGATTGAACTTGGAGATTTGAAGGATATGGGTGATACTCCTGAAAGAGGGCAGACTTTGTCGTTTTTAGATGAGATAGAAGCAAAGTTCCAGACATTCGACGGCCCTGTCTATCATGTGTTGGGCAATCATGATATGGATAGCATTTCAAAACCTGAATTCCTCGCGCATACGGCCAATTACGGGAATGCGAAAGGAAAACCTTATTATTCCTTCGTACGGAACCAGATTAAGTTTATCGTACTCGATGGTAACTGCAACGAGGATGGTTCCGATTATGATTCCGGTAATTTCGATTGGACCAAGGCGTTTATCCCCGCTGGCCAAAGAGAATGGTTGCAGCAGGAACTGAAGAAAGACGATTTGCCTGTCGTAATCTTTATCCATGAACTGTTGGATACTTTTTCGGGTATTAGTAAGGAACTTTGTATCGGCAATGCGGAGGAGATCGTTTCGATACTTGAGCAAAGCGGCAAGGTCGTAGCCGTTATCCAAGGACATCATCACGCGGGTAACTATAGTTTCCGGCATGGAATCCACTATTTTACGATGAAAGGAATGATAGAAGGAAGTCTTCCCGAAAATAATAGTTTTGCTGTTGTTGAAATAGACAAAGACTTGAATATCTATATAGAGGGGTTTTATAATTGCAAGAATAAGGAGATGAAACATAATAGATAATCATTATGAAGAACTTCACAGACGAGAAGACTCTCCTTCGGGAGATAAAGAACGGAAACGGCGAAGCATTCGAATTTCTGTTCAATAGCTATTATCCTCGGTTGCGGGGATATGCTGCTCGTTTTGTGACAGATGAGGAGGCAGTCAGGGATATCATACAGGAGAGCTTTTTGAGGTTTTGGGAAAAACGTGATCTGATAGAAGCTGTTTCCATTTCATCTCTTCTTTTCGCAATGGTGAGAAATGCCTGTCTGAATTATTTGAAACATCTACAACTGGTCGAGCAGCATAACCTGGAACATTTGGATAGGGTGGCTGGGCAGGAAGAACTTTATTATTGGGACTTTAACCTGAGTCCGGAATATACGCTTCTGTATAAGGAACTGCAACAACAGATCCGTCTTGTTATGAATGATTTGCCCTCCGTTGCCGTGAAGTATTTGAAATGAGCCGTTTTAAGAAAATGAAAAACCGAGAGATTGCAGATGCTCTCCAAATATCGACTACTGCGGTAGAGAAACATATAGCCAAAGCCTTAGCACGCTTTTCCGCACATTTTAAAGATAAATATCCGTTGGATGTCTATATCGCGATACTGGCTTGGCTGCTTTCCGAATGAACGAAGTCCTGTTTCTTTTGTTTTGGAAAATTTTTTTCAGGGAGGGGGTTGGGTAAAATTCATTTGGGTTGTTACATCATATAGAAAGCAAAAGTTATGAAAGAGCAGGAGATCGATAATCACCAGTTGGCAATACGTTATTTTGAAGGACGCATTACTCCCTCCGAAGAAGAAATTCTTTTCCGGTTTGTGAATGATGCACCTTCCAATAAGAGAATGTTTCGCCAATGGGAGGAAGAATGGATGCTTTCCTATAAATTGATTCCTGAAGTTTCGAATGAATGGAAACAGTTGCAGCGCCGGATGCAGGTGCGTCAATCGCTGAATGGGGTGTTTAGTACTAAACACATGCAATTGCAGCGGTTTATCGCTGTTGCTGCAATTGCATGTGTTTTATTATTGAGTGGAACATATGGTTTCTATCTTTATCGGAATACGGAAACTGCCGATAACCGGTTTGCTTTAGAAACGGCCTATGGAGAAAAAAGTAAGCTGATATTGGCGGATGGAACGATTGTATGGTTGAATGCCGGTTCTTCTTTACAGTATGCCGGTAATTTCAATTCTAAAAACAGGGAAGTCTTTTTAACCGGCGAAGCTTATTTTGAAGTGACCAAACAGTCGGATGGAACTCCTTTTGTGGTTAAAACGGACCAGTATAGTGTATTGGTCAAAGGAACAAAGTTTAATGTATCTTCTTACCCCGAAGATATTTCTGCCAAAACGACATTATTGGAAGGCTCTATCGATATTTTATATAAAGGAAGACATATTCCGGTTGCACCGGGAGAATTGCTTAGTCTTGACAAACAAAACGGAAGTTTTTCCCGTCAGAGGGTGCAGGCATCTCAATATAAATCCTGGACAGAAGGTAGAGTTGAATATGATAAAATCACTCTCAATGAGCTAGCAGTCCGCCTATCCCGTAAATATGACGTTCAGATTCATTTGGGGGACGACTTGGAAAAAGATATTGCTTTCCGTGTATCACTTCGCAATGAAGAGACTGTCGGAGATGTCTTTCAAGCTTTATCCGAGATTATTCCGATCCGTTATGAGCGGCGGGGCCGGGATATTTATATTCGAAAACAATAGCGCAATTGTTAATATATTATTAAATCTAATTCTTTAATTTATTGGTTTATGTATAGAAAACATGTAGGAAGGGCGTTAATCCTTGCCTTGATGCTTTCTGGAGCCACCTCCATGAATGCACAGCGGATCACCCGGCAATTTAAAAATGTTCCTTTAAAAACAGTATTAGCGGAAGTAGAGAAAGAACTACAGTATTCCATCATTTACAAGAAAGACGAAGTAAATGAACGGAAGCAGATTACGCGAGATTTTAAAGATGCATCCTTGGAAGAAGTGCTATCTGCCATATTGGATAATGGATTGTCTTATTCCGTCCAAGGCAAGATGATTGTAATTTCCAAGAAAGAAGCAGCGGAACCATCTATCACTCAGCAAAAGCAGATCATCGTGAAAGGTATTGTGAAAGATGAAAATGGCGAACCTGTTGCCGGTGCGAATGTTGTTGAAAAGGGAACGTCTAATGGTACGATTACGGATATGGATGGGAATTTCTCTTTGTCGATATCCGAAGGTTCCAAATTAAGTATAACGTACATCGGATATTTGGACAAGGATGTTGCGGTTAGTAAAGGTAAGACAACATTGAACATCCAATTGAAGGAAGATACACAAGCTTTGGATGAAGTGGTTGTGGTTGGCTATGGTTCTGTCAAAAAACGTGACCTGACAGGATCTGTTTCACAGATTTCATCTTCATCGATTCAGAATCAGGCTGTGATGAAAGATCCTATGCAAGCATTGCAAGGTAAAATTGCAGGTGCGGATATTACGATGGGAAACTCTCCCGGAGCATCTTCTACCATTGTGATCCGTGGATATAATTCGATCAATGCGGGCAATGATCCATTGATAGTGGTGGATGATGCTCCGTTCGGAGGAAAGATCGATGAGATCAATCCGGCAGAAATCGAGTCGATTGATGTTTTGAAAGATGCTTCATCCACCGCTATTTATGGTTCTCGAGGAGCAAATGGTGTTGTTATCATTACGACAAAACGTGCCCGTAAGGAAGCTAAACTGTCTGTTAGTTATGACGGATATGTCGGTGTGTCCAAGTCATTCAAAAATTATGATATGATGAGCGGTGAAAAATATGCAGACTGGAAAAGAATGGCTAATTATGGAAAGACAGATAAGGAAATATTTGATGATATTCAATTAAAAGCCTTGAACTCCGGACAATTTGTAGATTGGCAAGATTTGATGTTTAGCGGTACGGGTTATAAAACGGATCATAATGTCAGTATCAACCAGTCGAATGGTCGTAACCGTAATATGTTAGTGTTAGGTATAATAAAGACCAAAGTATTATTGATAATATGGGATATGAACGTTTCTCTGCCCGTATTAATGGAGATATGGAATTAGCAAAGAACTTGAAAGTCGGTTATTCTTCTTTATTGGCACTGACAACCCGTAATAATGGAGATAATAGTGTTTGGAAATATGGTACTGTACTGGATCCTTTAACGGAGGTGTATGATGAAAATGGCGATTTACGCTTCTATAATAGTGGTTGGTATCAGACGGTATTGCATTCGAATCCTTTGTTCGATGTTGATAAAAGTAATGTAGACAATAAGGAGAAGAGAACTCGTATTTTATTGAACCTGTTTGCTGATTGGGAAATTGTTACGGGGCTGAAATTCCGTACCAGTTTGACCTATGGTTTATCCGCAATTGAAAATGGAATTTACAGAAGTGCGACTTCACAGGCTCGGCAGTTGGCGGATCCGTCTGCTGAGTATAAGAAAACGAATGAACAGCAGATTACATTCACAAATATGTTGAATTACAAAAAAACATGGAATGAGCATAGTTTGGATGCTTCGCTTGTACATGATATGCAGACTGATAAATCGGAATTGGTCGGATTGACAGGTCAAGGTATGCCTTATTTTGGTTCTTCGTTTAATGTGAATGAAGCTCCGGATGTTTTTACTCGTCTATCTTCCGTACGAAAATGGGCATTGTTGTCATTCATGGGAAGAATCAATTATTCGTTTAAGGATCGGTATTTATTGACATTGACGGGGCGTTATGATGGCTCTTCCCGTTTGGCTAAAGGTAATAAATGGGACTTTTTCCCATCTGTGGCATTAGCTTGGCGCATGAATGATGAATCATTTTTGAGAGATGTTGATTGGCTTTCAAATTTGAAACTTCCGATTTAAGTTGGGTAAGTTTCAGGAAATACAAGCTT
>ENA-OQJX01000246-OQJX01000246.1-human-gut-metagenome-genome-assembly--contig:-NODE-246-length-33780-cov-3.111253_pt1 | contig 33780 bp, 28 predicted proteins | sample MGYA00242615_ERZ504782 | MGnify/ENA primary metagenome ERZ504782 (study PRJEB26092, sample SAMD00036354) | human gut metagenome | host: Homo sapiens | study: EMG produced TPA metagenomics assembly of... | reverse complement strand
CTCTTTCTTTTCTTTCGCAGAGTCTTTATCTCCAGTACCGGAGCTGCTGAAAGATAAATTTCACCGTCTTGTGTATAAAGGCTTAACTCACGCGGCAAAGCGTTAGCACTACGAAATTGCTTTGTCGGGACAATATTACAATATTGCCAGTTACTCATCCAAGGAACAGCAATCGTCCGTTCTCCAGTGTTTGAGAAACAAACGGTAGCATAGTGATCTTTGCCCCAATCCAACCATTTCGTGACATTCGACTGACTATCACAACTGAATTTCTTTCCATCAAAGTCTCCTGTAAAGTATTGAGTGGCACTTCCTCCAAAATAACATCCTGGATTGACGTTCACTATCAATGCCCATTTCTTACGGTTCAGATCTCCATCTACCGGAAGTTCCACCATGTCCGGACATTCAAATTGACAAGGTTGCACTCCGTATCCTTCTCCGAAGCTGCTCATATAGTTCCAGTCCTTCAGATTCTTAGAGTCATAGAAACGCATTTCTTTATCGGCGGAGACAATCATCACCCATTTATCTTCCGGTTCATACCGGAACACTTTCGGGTCACGGAAATCTCTCAAACCATCCGCAGGCACAAGATGGGGTTCTTCTCGTATTTAGTAAATGTCCGTCCATTATCCTTGCTAAAAGCAAGACATTGGATCTGCCCGTTTTTGTCACTGGCAGAAGTATAAAAAACCAGGATGCTCCCTACTCCATACCCCGCTACATTCTCCTGATCGACAATAGAGCTGCCGGAAAAGATATGTCCCAATGTATCACGGGCAATAGCTGGGGCCAAATGTTCCCAATGTACAAGGTCCTTACTGACAGAATGTCCCCAATGCATATTTCCCCATTTAGAACCGTAAGGGTTATATTGAAAATACAAATGATATTCTCCATCTTTATACACCAATCCGTTGGCATCATTCATCCAGCCATAGAGAGGAGTATGATGGTAAACAGGGCGGAACTTTTCCGTATTGGCTGTATCAAAAGTATCAGATAGCTTGATTTCTTTCCAGCAAAGTGCATCCTTTGATTTATTACGAACACGGACGGTGGCAGCCTTCGCTCCGGCAGGCAAAGCAAAGGGAACAAAATAATCCACTTGAGTCTGTGCCAGACGAATATCCATATCGGTATCCGCAGCCTCTCCGGTATCAAGCAGAACCTGACTTTCCGCAGCTTCCTCTTCTATAGGAAGCAATATATAATTAGTCGGATTGGTGATATGGATGACAGTCAGGCTATCGCTTTTCTGTTCCAAGGTCAACTTGCTTTTTGTTGTGTGGCAATAAGTCAGTCCGTAAGAGACTGCCAATGCAAGTATTGCACCTTTACATAGTTTCATCCAAGGGTTTGTTTTCATGGCAACAAAGTATTCCTAGTTTATACAAGCTTTTAATCCAAAATAGACGAAGGCAAAGATAGGGGGTATCTTCGCCTTCGCCTATAAACTTTGTTTCAAAGGGTATCAAATTTGATACAAATCCTAAGAATTTTCTTTTATCATCCAAGAATAAAGACCTGTAACCTCTTTGTTTTCCTGAATTTATTTTTCTACTTTTGAAGCCAATCTTTATTCTTCTACTTATGCCAGCAAATAGAAATGCCTTAATCCGTTATAAAACAATTGATAACTGTCTGCGTAATCCTTATCGACGCTGGACGTTGGAAGATTTGGTAGATGCTTGCTCGGATGCCCTTTATGAATACGAAGGCATCGATAAAGGCATAAGCAAACGTACGGTACAAATGGATATACAGATGATGCGCAGCGAGAAGCTGGGTTATAACGCTCCGATTGTGGTGTACGAAAATAAATACTATAAATACGAAGATCCGGAATACAGCATTACACAAACTCCGCTGAACGAACAAGACCTGAAAACGATGTCGGAAGCAGTGGAAGTGTTGAGGCAGTTTAAAGGCTTCTCCTATTTTACGGAAATGAGCGATATTATCAACCGCCTGGAAGATCACGTTGCTTCTGCCCGGATGAAAACCACTCCTGTCATTGACTTTGAAAAGAATGAATCATTGAAAGGACTGGATTATCTGGATACGATCTATCACGCGATTGTAAACGAGCATCCGATACAGCTCAAATATCGTTCGTTCAAGGCACGTTCGGCCAACAGCTTTATTTTTTATCCTTATCTATTAAAAGAGTATCGCAACCGATGGTTCGTTTATGGTGTCAGAGGAAACGGACGGATCTTGCAAAATTTAGCTTTGGACAGAATACAATCATTGGAGGTTCTGCCACAAGAACATTACATAAAAAATACGTTCTTCGATCCGAACACGTTCTTCGATGATCTGGTAGGAGTCACTAAAAACACTGGAAGTGTAGCGGAGAAAGTCGGTTTCAAGGTAGCGGCTGCCGAAGCACCTTACATCATAACCAAGCCTATACACCGCAGCCAGCAAGTGGTGGAAAGATTAGCTGACGGAAGTGTCATACTGGAAATTGAAGTCGTCATCAACCATGAGTTAGAACGAGTATTCTTCGGATATGCCGAGGGAATACAAGTTCTTTATCCGAAGACTCTGGTAGAATTGATGGGTAGGAAACTAAAAAAGGCTGCTGAACAATATACCATTCGAAATGAAAAGGGAACACGCCCAATTATCCTATCTGACATTCAAGAAAAACAAAAAAGCATGGAGAGCCTGTCTATTGTTCAACTATGGAAACTTTATTCTTCAAGTAAGGCTCTCGCACATTCGTACCCTTCCTGATAAAACTCTGTCAGCTTTTGCACATCTTTCTCGATGCGGTCTACGGCTACAGGTTTTAACGGGCGAATAACAATAATCTGTCCTTCATCCTCCATGCGCTCTACCATTTCCAACTGCTCATTATAAACAGCACACCGCCGACTTAAGCTTCGCGCAACTTCGGATATTTCCGATATACAAATGAAGGGATACGAATGTCTTTCGAATCTTTCCGATACCTCGGTTACGGGTGAGTACCACAACATTTCTCGTGCAGCCATCCGTAATGGCTCTTTGCAAAGGAATGGAATCTACAATTCCTCCGTCGAGCATGGGAACCCCGTCTACATAAGTAATAGGACATACAAAAGGGAGACTGCTGGATGCGCGGACAATATCAATCACCCTGCGACTGTCTTTTTTCTCTTCGAAATAGTTGGCTTCTCCCGTGATGCAATTCGTAGTCACCATCACAAAACGTTCCGGTGAAGCAAAATATGTTTCATAATCGTAAGGAAGAATATGTTCGGGGAATTCATTGAATAACAGATCAAAGTCCAGTATATTACGCTTTTTGAGCAAATGTTTCAGACCGATATAATCATACTTCTCCAACAAGTCAATGTTGCTGTACTTGGCACGTCCCCGTTGCCGTGATGCATACGACAACCCGTTGCACGCACCGGCAGACACTCCTATCGCATAGGGAAACCGGATATCGTGATCCATAAAATAATCAAGCACACCGCAGGTGAATACTCCACGCATTCCCCCGCCTTCCAACACTAATCCCGTAGATTCATCAATTTTCAAGTCCTTCATTTTTATCTCCCGTATTCTTATTCCGGCGGATTACCAGCAAAGATGACAATTCACGCATCACAGCCTCATCCTCGGATAATTTCGTATAAGAAAGATGGCTCATTATCAATAACCCGTCTTTCTCTTCAGTCACTAAATCTTCTACTCCCGCAAACCACACTATCATCGTTTGTTCCGGATAACGCACCTGCAAATCGTCAATGCGTCCACGGAACTCTTCATCGTCCGTATCAAAAAGGAAAAGACGTACCGAGTGTCCGTTCTGCAACATCTTATCCAAATAGGAAAAAAGAAACAGATCAATCATTCCGCCGAATACGAAACTGACCGTCGTGCCTTCCCGATACTGACGATTGACAAATACGGCCACCGGACACTTCACCTGCTCCATAATCTCATCAATCTTATCCCGGAAGAGCGTTAACCATAAAATTGCTCCCGGAGTTCCCGGCATATCCGAACGATAATGACTCCCGGCTCCCAAAAGCAGCATATCAGGATGTTCGTTACGGACAAAGTGGATGATTTCCTGTACAAGTTTGTCTGTCACCCGATAATGGTTATCTACCTGGATATTCAATTTCGCTGCCTGTTGATTGAGCAAAGCAAAACTCTCGCTGGCATAATGTTCGGCATTCAACGGATTCAGATCCGTGCCCACCGTATAGTGTGCTGCAATCAAATGATTTTTCTTCAACTGCTTCCCAAATAACAAATCATAAATGGAAAGCAACACACGCCCGGATTCCGGACGCCCGAAACAAAATATCAATTTGTGCTTCAAAGATAATTTTTCTTCCCGACGTACGAAAATATGTTCCACCAAATGAAGCAAAGGAGTAGTCATAAAGGTCGTAACTAGCGCCATAATGACCAAAATTACAAATATAGAAGGAGGAAGAACTCCCATTTCATAACCGATATTCAAAGCGACAAGCTCCATTAATCCCCGTGTATTCATCAATGTCCCTATCGTCAGACTATCCTTCCACGACTCACCCACCAAACGGGCGGCAATGGCACATCCACCCAGTTTGCCGACAACAGCAACCGTCACCAACAGTAAACATACCATCCACAACTCCGGACTGTTTATCAAACCGATTTCCGTGCGCAATCCGGTGAAGGCAAAGAACAGAGGTAAAAAGAAGACTAATGAAATATCTTCCACCTTCTCCATCATCACCTTCCGGAAACCCAGATTGGACGGCATCACTAGCCCTGCCATAAAGGCTCCGAATAGTGCATGAATACCAATAATTTCGGTCAGACAAGAAGAAATAATAAGAATGAGCAGAATAAATGCCACGAATGTTTTATTGATTGCTTCCCGGTTGGCATATACTTCTCCCACTTTCTTCAGAAATGGGCGAACGACCAAAAACATGACCGCAATATAGACAACTGCCAGCCCCACTGAATAAAGTGCACTGGCAAAACTTCCTGCTTTGGAGATAGCAATCACCACTGCCAACAGACACCAGGCTGTCACATCATCATTGGCAGCGGAAGCAATGGTCAGCGTCCTAAAGGAGTCTTCGTCATATTCCGCTCCTGAATGATGCGCGCCAATACCGGAAAAGCGTGATACTCATAGAAATACCTATAAACAAAGCAAATGGAAGAAACGGAGTTTGGGCAGCTGCATATTCTTCGTACACCCAGTAAGAAGACAAGATGCCCAGAAAGAAGGGTACTAGGATTCCGGCATGGCTAATCACCAGCGTTTCATTGATTTTATTTTTCAGTACACTGAAATCCAGCTCCATACCGATGACAAACATAAAAAGGATCAGTCCCACCTGACTCAACAGTTCAAGATTGGTAAGCGAGTGTGCCGGAAAAAGGAAATGAAAAGCATCCGGAAAGAAAAAGCCGAGTACGGAAGGTCCTAACACAATACCGGCAACAATCTCTCCAATCACTCCCGGTTGCCCGATCAGACTGAACAAATAGCCAAAAAGACGCACCATCAGCAGTACGGCTATAATCTGAATCAACAAGGTAGTGAGCGGATGATGAAGATTATCCTGTATAAACTGGAGAAACATAGTGAATGGATTCCCCTGTACCATGTTCTGCGCATTTACCGCATAGTGCGAAAACCGGTCACCCTCTTCAATAGCAACATAAATCAACCCTCCAAACAGGAGTAACATCAGTACATAAATGACATAATTCTTCCGGGCCCTGTTCCGCATAAACTTTATTTTTACGATTTGTGCATATTTATGGTAAAAACAAACGAAAAAGGCAGATAGTTTGGCGAAAATAACAAATTCTCAAACAAAATCTTGTTTTTTTGCTTCAATCTATGTAACTTTAGGCTAGCTTAATTGTTTAAGGAGGAAAAAATCAAAAAAGTCCTGCCCGCAGGCAAGCACCATGAGAATACAGTTTGAGATTAAAGAAAATTTGCCGGAAATTATCGAAGAAATCTTACACTCTGATAAGTGGCAAACTTCCGTGAAGGAAGAACTGAGCGGTCGGACGACCGTTGTGATCCGTGACCAAGCGTATGGTTCAGAAGCTACCATTGAAATTTATGCTACATCTATTGAAATCAAAACCGCATGGTCAAAGTACTCCTATCGTATATTTGTAACCAACGATATCGTATGGTGCGAATATAACGGTGCCTATCGTGGTCTGTTGGAACAAGTGCTCCTACCTACTATTACTCCTAAAGAAAACCTGCTCAATTCTGACGTGACTGAAAGTTCGCTCTACGGAAATGAGCATAAGAAATTGAGAGAGTATGCAGAAGATAACCTGAAACTGAAACAATTCCGCAGGGAAAACTTCAATGAACAGAAGAATGGAACCGCTCCATTCGATCATCCAAGCGTGTGTATGATGAGTTTATTAAAGAAGATTATGTAGTAGCACCCAAAGAAGAAGAGAACAAATAATCTGTACTTAATGCTTTACCTTGTGCCATCGTATTGGCACTCCAGTGCCACCATATTGACACAGTCGTGCCAGTAAGGTGGCATGATTGTGCCAATAAAAAAGGTTGAACAATTATCAAACGCTCTCTCTCATAAATTTTATAGCCGTACCCACTACCTCCAACCCGGGTCACTTCCAAACGGTATCTATTTACCGGATGCACATACACATACATGATTCCCACTAAAAGCAGTAAGACAAAGCAACTAACACCTATTACTTTTTTATTTTCTCTTCATATTCGTATGGTTTCAACTCCCAGGTATCATCGTAATAATAAGTGGAAGATCCTCCTGTAGCTATAATTCCCCGTTTTCCAGTAGAAAAACATACAGCTTTCGAGCGTGTGCTTCCTTCGAAATCGGTCAAATCCTCCCCATCCCACAGGTCTGTCAAAGGGTCGTAAATCCAGTAGTTAGAGCGGTAACTGCTTCCTGCAGTCTGTCCTGATCTCAATTTTCCTTTATCTTCCTCTGTGTCCTCTGCGTCCTCTGTGGTGAAATAATCTGTGTAAATCTGTGTAATCTGTGGTGAAACTTTCCTATATTTGTAGCCAAAACAATTTAATATTAATTTCATAGGAATGAAAAAGACAATCCTTATTGCTGCTTTAGGCTTGTTCAGCCTAAACATCATGGCACAAGATGCAAAACCTGAAGAAGGTTTTGTTTTCACGACAGTGAAAGAAAACCCGATTACTTCTATCAAGAATCAAAATCGTTCGAGCACTTGCTGGAGTTTCTCAACTCTCGGATTCATTGAATCAGAATTGCTTCGCTTAGGTAAAGGCGAGTATGACCTGTCTGAAATGTTTGTCGTACACAAAACGATGCAGGATCGCGGAGTAAACTATGTACGCTATCATGGTGACAGTTCTTTCTCCCCGGGCGGAAGTTTTTATGATGTAATGTACTGCATCAAGAATTATGGTATTGTTCCTCAAGAAGTGATGCCGGGTATCATGTACGGTGACACGTTGCCGGTACATAACGAGCTGGATGCTGTTGCTTCCGGTTACATCAATGCTATTGCGAAAGGTAAGTTGAGCAAATTGACTCCGGTATGGAAAAACGGACTAAGCGCTATTTATGATACTTATCTGGGAGCATGTCCGGAGAAATTCACATACAAAGGCAAAGAATATACTCCGAAGACTTTTTCTGAATCACTGGGATTGAACTGTGACGACTATGTATCACTGACTTCTTATACACATCATCCATTCTATTCTCAATTCGCAATCGAGATTCAGGATAATTGGCGCAATGGTTTATCCTACAACCTGCCTATCGAAGAGCTGATGGCTGTAATGGACAATGCTGTAAAGAAAGGTTATACTTTTGCATGGGGTAGCGACGTCAGCGAACAGGGATTCACACGTGACGGTATCGCCGTTATGCCAGATGTAAACAAAGAATCTGAACTTTCCGGTTCGGATATGGCTCGCTGGACCGGCCTGACTGCTGCTAACAAACGTCAAATGATGACAACCAAACCATACCCGGAAATCGACGTCACTCAAGAAATGCGCCAAGTTGCTTTCGACAATTGGGAAACTACGGACGACCACGGAATGGTAATCTACGGTATCGCTAAAGACCAAAACGGAAAAGAATACTTCATGGTGAAGAATTCTTGGGGTAAATCAGGCAAATACAATGGTATCTGGTATGCTTCCAAAGCATTCGTTGCTTACAAGACTATGAATATTCTTGTACACAAAGACGCACTGCCTAAAGAGATTGCTAAAAAACTGGGAATCAAATAAACGAGTACCCATCCTTTATAAATAAAAAGCCTCATTAGCTACAAATAGCTTCTGAGGCTTTTTTAAGCAGTTATTTTCCGGGATTACTCCATGTTATCGAAACCAAAGTAAGACTGCTGCTTTTTTCCTCCAAATAGAATCGACCAAAGAACGGATTTCAACGGTAAACAGTTTTGTTCTATTTTTAAGATTCTACCGTTTGACAGTGGCTATGAATCAAATCAAGCAGAGAATAAAATGCATGAATTAATGCAAGATTATACACATACAGCCCCTTATTATGCATAAATACAAGGAAAAACAGACGGTCTTTATGGTATAAATGCACCCTTGCTTTTAATGAAACGCAGGCTTGGTCGGTGAGAAACGCATCCTTGCTCACCGACCAAGCCAGCGTTCATCGGTGAGAAAGGATTTTGGGGCTGAAAGAAGAGCCATTTCCAAGTTATTTCACTTCAGAATCCATTGATTCTTTATATAGCAAATAGCTATATAATAGGAAAAGAATCATTCATTTACTCCGACTCTGAAAGCAAATAAGTACCAAAAGGATCTTCCATCAGCAAAGCGCTGTCTTTTCGCATTTCCCTGATACATATTTAAGCGATTTTTTATCAACCTCTTGCATACCGGCTCTGATTGACAGCAGGGAGAATGTATAAAACATCCCATTTTTATGTATAGTCCAATTTTAAGCAGACGCAGATTTATTTCTCGCGATATTCCAGCGGAGTCATCTTCACCTTTTTACGAAAGTATTTATTGAAAAAAGAATGATTGTTAAAGCCTAACGAGAAAGCTATTTCTTTCACCGGCAACCGGGTGGTTTTCAATTGGGCCTTCGCATTCATAATAATAATTTCTGTAATGATTGCCAACGGACTGTATCCGCTTGCCCGACGGATGGCACTTGAGAAATGTGCCGCAGTAACCCCACACTTCTCCGCATAAAACGCCACTTCATGCTCTTTGGTATAATGAACCATCAACAACTGTATAAACTGCCTGTACAACTCCTGTTCTCTTCTCAAAGGTTCATCGAGCTTCTTGCCATAGCGTTTATACAATTCTTTCGTTCCCTGCAAAAAAATAGCCAGTACGGAACGTATGATCTCTTTATTTTCTAATGAATGTGGGAGTGTATAAGCACGAATCAGTAAAAGATATACATTCCGGTATAAGCCGGCAACATCCTCTTGCAGAGAAATGACCGGACTGTTCAATATCATAGGCATAAAGTCCAGCAGGATTTCCACATAATTGCCCGAAAGCATAAAATCGGACGAGAAACCGGCAAAAGAAATACGGGTATCGGACGAAACTTCGTGTATCTGAATGAATGAATTAGGAAGAACAACGATGAAATCATTCTTACGAATGACAATCTCCAACAAATTAATGGTAGCTCTGACCATCCCTTCCGTACAAAGCATAAAGACACCGGCTTTTATTTTACAGGGGAAATTACCATAGTAGTTTAAGATATCTCCGGTGATACTGTCATCTGCTATAAAATCAACCGGAAGGTCAAATTTAGGAAAGGATTCGTTAGTTGTCATCGTCAGTTCTTTTTTAATTTACCAAAAATATCCATTTCATCCGGATTCCGGACAACAAGTTCAAAATGGTATATTATATCCTACAAATAGAACATTATTTTCTTCTTTATTAAGAATTGTATTTAAGTAAAATAGCAAATATAGAATATTGAATCCCAAGAATGGAGCTTGACGCAGTCACCTATTAGCCGTACTTTGCATCGTTTTAATAAATATGTTGAAATAAAACCTAGAAGAGAATGAGAACTTTAAAAAGACTTTTTTATGTAGCTTGTACGGCTTTCCTCCTTACATCTTGCGAGGAAACCTATAATGGCAAGCTATTCTGGCCGGGTGAACTCTGCCAGGAGTATGGCTCATACATCAAACCGGCTACCTTGAACCTGACCTACAGCGGGGAGAAACTCGTTGGAAAAACTGTCGATTTTAAAACAGAAGACAGTGAAAAAGGAACCTTGACACTGAATGACATTATCCCGGGAGAGAAACAAACTCCTCTTCCAATCAGTCTGTGCGAACAGGAAGACTCTTATACATTTAGCGGCAAAAACGTCACGATGGGAGGAGCAACCGTGACATATAGCGGTGCCATCACTCCGAAAACAATGAAACTAGATTTGGATGTAGTAATGCCGCAAAGTAAATGGAAGAAAAGTTATGGCATATCCAATTTCACTAAAGGAAAGAAAATGACTGTCACTTACAGCGGAGGGCAATATGTATGGAAAGAAACGAATGAAATCTTAACCGGAGGATTTTATGTCCATCTGGATGACGTGGAACTGACCAAAGCGGGCAGTACACTGTTTTTAAGGATGAAACTGATTCAAAATGCACTTTGCTATTTCATACCGCAACTTCTTCAGACAATCACCCTACAACCCGACGGTAACCTTGTAGCCAATTATACGACGAGTCCCGTTTACATCGGCAGCGTACCGATCAATAACATAGATCCGGATAAAGACGTCGGTACCATCGCAACATTTGTCACCAAGTTTATGATTGGTTTACTGACGGAAAAAGATATCAATAATGCATTGACAGACCGTACGTGGACCGCTTCACCAATTAATCTAATCACCTGGACAGAGGAGAGCGATAGACTTAAAATAAACCTGAACTTACCGGCAATTATCAGTCTGGCAACCAAGGACGGTGAAACTCCTATCGATTCAGGACTGGTTTCCGGAATTATGGAAGCTCTTGCCCAATCCAATCCTGTACAACTGAAACTGTTGCTCGGAATCGTAAACTCCATGATCGACAATCCATTGCTCGGTATCATAACCAGCATGGATACGGCGAGCTTCCAGCAGGTATTCTACTTACTGACTGAAGGAATTATCTTTCATATAGAAGAGGAAGACGGACATACCCATCTTTACTTAACCAAAGAGTCGACAACTGCTTTCATTCAATTATTGCCCGGACTGCAACCAATAGTGGAAGGAATGTTGCCGGAAAGCATGGCCAACAATACTGTATTTAAAAACCTGCTCGGACTTCTCATGGGAAATGACGAAAACGGTCTGCCGGTTTTATGGAATGCAGCCAATACTATTGACTTAGGATTGGATCTTCTGCCACAAGAATAAACATCAACTATGAATATCAAAAAAGAAAACAATGAAGAAAATATATATTCTAACTTTGCTACTATGCTTCACCAGCCTTGGGAGTAGTTTTGCCCAAACGCTGAAAGGACATATATATGATGCAAATACCAATGAGCCATTGGTGGGAGCAGCCGTTACGTATAAGTTACAGGGTAACCAGGGAGTAGTGTCCGACATCCATGGGGCTTATGAAATCAAACTGCCCGAAGGGGGTGTCGATCTCGTATTCAGTTATGTGGGCTACGAAGATGTACTGATGCCGATCGTAATCGACAGACGTGAGGTAATCACCAAAAACGTCTACATGAAAGAAAGCACCAAACTGTTGGAGGAAGTCGTGGTCAGCGCCGGACGTTTTGAACAGAAATTGAGTAATGTCACAGTTTCCATGGATGTAGTGAAAGCCGGTGACATTGCCCGCCAGGCACCAACAGATATATCGTCTACCCTCCGCACTCTTCCGGGAGTGGATATTGTAGACAAACAACCTTCCATACGTGGTGGTAGCGGATGGACATACGGAGTAGGTGCACGTAGTCAGATTCTGGTGGATGGTATGAGTACCCTGAATCCCAAGACAGGCGAAATCAACTGGAACACCGTACCTTTGGAGAATATCGAGCAGATTGAAGTAATCAAAGGAGCCTCTTCCGTTTTATATGGTTCATCGGCTTTGAATGGTATCATCAATATCCGCACCGCACGTCCGGGGTTAGCTCCGAAAACACGTTTCAGCGCATATCTCGGTATCTATGGCGACGCGGAGAATGACGAATACCAATGGAGTGACAAGAGTTTCTGGAAAGAAGATAAATATTCGGTCAAACCGATTCTGCGCGGAAATCTTCTTAGTGGTGTGCGTAATCCGATTTACGAAGGATTCGATCTCTCCCACGCCCGTCGTATCGGTAATTTCGACGTCAGTGGCAGCCTTAATCTTTTCACCGATGAAGGATACCGCCAGCAAGGATATAACAAACGTTTCCGCATGGGAGGTAACCTAACCTATCACCAACCGGACATGGGAATGAAACTGTTGAACTATGGTTTTAATATCGATTTCCTGTCTAATCAATATGGTGACTTTTTTATCTGGCGTTCACCGACAGAGGTGTACAAGCCCTCTCCTTTCACCAACATGGGCAGGGAAGATAATAATTTCCATATCGACCCGTTTGTCAACTATGTGAATCCGGAAAACGGTACGTCACATAAGATCAAGGGACGTTTCTATTATAGTGCCGACAATATCGTACGTCCTAACCAGGGAGCATCCATCATGGATATTCTGGGCAATATGGGGACAGATGCCCAAACGATACAGAATATTGCAGGCGGTGATTACAGCTCGCTCTATCCGGCATTGGTGGGAATCGGTTCAGGACTAATCAATGGTAATCTGGAAGACGCCATGAATGGAGTATTCACTTCATTAGGCAATATCTTCCCTAACGCGACGACTGCCGATTATTGTGATCTGATTTCCTGGGTGATGGACAGCGGGCTACCCAGTGATTTGGGAGGACTGACAAACGGACAATTGCCTGGTGATCTGATTCCCTGGGTGTCCGACGTACTCAATCCTTCACGAAATACTCCTAAGACGCAGACTGATAAAAGCACTAACTATTATCTCGATTATCAGTTCAACAAGAAATGGGACAGTGGCGCACAAATCACTACCGGAGCCACTTATGAGCATGTACGGTATAATTCGGCCATCATGGACGAAGTCTACAAAAGCGATAACATAGCTGCTTTCTTCCAGTACGACCAACGTTTTTGGGATCGTCTAAGCGTATCTGCCGGTGTGCGTGCCGAATACTATCGTGTAAACAATCACCATCGTGAAGCAGAAACAAAGATATTCGGAACTAAAGTTCCATTCCGCCCCGTGTTCCGTGCCGGACTGAACTATCAGTTGGCTGATTACAGTTTTATCCGTGCCAGCTTCGGACAAGGTTACCGTAACCCGTCCATCAACGAGAAATACCTGCGCAAGGATATTGGAGGAGTCGGCGTTTACCCGAATCTGGATATCAAACCGGAAAAAGGGTTTAATGCGGAATTGGGATTCAAGCAAGGGTATAAGATTGGCAATTTCCAGGGATTTGTAGATGTCGCAGGATTCTATACACAATATAAGGATATGGTCGAATTCCAGTTCGGACTATTCAATAATGCGGACTATACGATGATTAACAGCATCAGTGATGCCATCCGGATGATAACCGGTGGTCAAGGTTTCGGAATCGGAGCACAGTTTCATAACGTATCGAAAGCACAAATCTACGGAGTAGAAATATCGACAAACGGTGTTTATAACTTCAATAAGAACACAAAGTTGTTCTATAACTTAGGATATGTATACACCGAACCCCGTGACGCGGATTATAAGGAACGCAATGAAGCGGAAGATCTTTATACCGATCCTCTTCAAATGAAAGAAAAATCGAACACCGGAAAGTATTTGAAGTATCGTCCGAAACACAGCTTTAAAGCGACGGTAGATTTCCAGTGGAAACGTATCAATCTGGGTGCAAACGTTGCCTGGAAGAGTAAAATCCTCGCAGTGGATTACCTGATGATGGATGAACGTCCGAAAGCACAACTCGACTTGATGGATTACGTTCGCGGCATCGCGTTCGGTTATTCTAAAGGAGAGACTTTGGCTACTTATTGGAAAAAACATAATACGGACTATGCCACAGTAGATATGCGCCTTGGAGTAAAAGCGTCCAAAGAAGTAGCTTTTCAGTTTATGGTCAACAACTTGTTAAATAAAGAATACAGCTACCGCCCGATGGCAGTTGCCGCTCCACGCACGTTTGTTGTTAAGATGGATATTACTTTCTAAATAACTTTTAGAATTTACAACCGATTCAGAAGCGGCTGCACGATGCAGCCGCTTTCTTTTTTTCCGCATCTGTCATCATTTATCTATATATTGCGTATCTTTACCCCGCGAAAACGAGAAAAAACAGTCGATAAAATGAAAAAACAAATCCTACTTATTGCCATCTTATTATGTTCAGCCTTTGTACAGGCACAAGAAGTTTTTGTAACCGCAGATTTTGTAAGTAGCTACATCTGGCGTGGTATAGACAGCGGCAATGCAAGTGTGCAACCCTCACTCGGCCTCAACTGGAAAGGCCTGACCGTCTATGCATGGGGTTCTACCGAATTTCGCGAAAAGAATAATGAGATAGACTTGTCACTGGAGTACGAATACAAAAACCTGACTCTCTACGCCAACAACTATTTTACCCAAACAGAAGAAGAACCTTTCAAATACTTCAATTACAATTCACATTCCACCGGACATACTTTTGAAGTAGGAGCCGGATATATGCTTAGTGAGAAATTTCCATTATCAGTCAGCTGGTACACCACCTTTGCCGGAAACGACTACCGTGAAAACGGAAACCGTGCCTGGTCCAGCTATTGCGAATTGAGTTATCCGTTCAGCGTGAAAGATGTAAATATGAGCGTCGAAGCAGGTTTTACCCCTTGGGAAAGTATGTACTCCGACAAATTCAATGTAGTCAATATCGGATTATCCGCAACGAAAGAAATCAAAATAACGTCCAACTTCTCTCTGCCCATATTCGGAAAGCTAATAGCCAACCCCTATGAAGAGCAACTTTATTTTGTATTCGGAATTACGTTGTAGATGATTCTTACACTCAATTATTAACTAATAAATTACCCCCATGAAAAAACACTTTCTTATTTTCGGAGCAGGCCTCCTTCTATTAAGTGCCTGTAATTCGGTCAAAGCACCGGAAGCTATCCTGCCCATTCCCGAAGCCAAGCAGGTAGAATGGCAAAAAATGGAAACGTACGCTTTCGTACACTTCGGACTTAACACATTCAACGACCGCGAATGGGGATACGGTGATTCCGATCCTAAAACATTCAATCCTACCCGACTGGATTGCGAGCAATGGGTACAGACCTTTGTGAAATCCGGCATGAAAGGAGTGATCCTGACAGCCAAACATCACGACGGATTCTGCCTGTGGCCTACTCAACTGACAGAATATTGCATCCGTAACACCCCGTATAAAGACGGAAAAGGCGACATCGTTCGCGAACTATCGGATGCCTGCAAGAAGTACGGCATTAAATTCGCAGTTTATCTTTCTCCCTGGGACAGGCATCAAGCCAACTACGGTTCTCCCGAATACGTAGAATACTTCTATAAACAGCTCAACGAGCTATTAACCAACTATGGTGATGTTTTTGAAATCTGGTTTGACGGTGCCAATGGCGGAGACGGCTGGTATGGCGGAGCAAAAGACAGCCGTACTATCGACCGCAAAACTTATTACGATTATCCGCGAGCCTATAAGTTGATCGACGAGTTGCAACCACAAGCTGTTATCTTCTCGGATGGAGGTCCGGGCTGCCGTTGGTAGGTAACGAAAACGGATTTGCAGGAGCTACCAACTGGTCTTTTCTCCGTGCCGGAGAAGTTTATCCGGGTTACCCCAAATATCGTGAATTGCAATATGGCCATGCCGACGGCAACCAATGGGTAGCCGCAGAATGTGACGTATCCATCCGTCCGGGATGGTTCTATCATCCGGAAGAAGACGACCGTGTGAAAACAGCGGATGCATTGACCGATCTGTATTACCGTAGCGTAGGTCATAACGCAACATTGTTACTCAACTTCCCGGTCGATCGTGACGGACTGATTCATCCGACAGACTCTGCCAACGCCGTAAACTTCCACCAGAACGTACAAAAACAACTGGCACACAACCTATTGGCCGGACTTTCTCCCAAAGCATCGGACGAACGGGGAAAAACATCCTCTGCAAAAGCGGTGACCGATGGTGAGTATGATACTTATTGGGCTACCAATGACGGTGTCAATTCTGCCACCATCGAGTTTGACCTGCCTCAAACGGAAAAGATTAACCGCATGATGTTACAGGAATATATACCTCTGGGGCAACGTGTCAAATCATTCGTTGTAGAATACAACCAGGAAGGCGAATGGCTTCCGGTAAAATTGAATGAAGAAACGACCACTATCGGATATAAACGCCTTCTTCGTTTCGAGACAGTCACCACAGATAAGATCCGTGTCCGTTTTACAGATTCGCGAGCTTGCCTCTGTATCAATAACATAGAAGCCTATTATGCAGGAGAGAGTTCCGATACATATACCGCAAAAGCAGAAGAGTTGAAGAGTTATCCGTTCACGCTCATTGGAGTAGATGCGGAAGAAGCACAGAAATGTATGGATAAAAACAATCAGACCACCTGCTTCATCAACGGAAATACATTATTGATTGATTTGGGAGAGGAACGCACAATCACCTCCTTCCATTATCTCCCCGACCAGAGTGAATATAATAAAGGAATAATCAGCTCTTATGAAATCTCTGTCGGCACGGATAGTAATGCTGTCAATCAGGTAGTAGCCAAAGATGAATTTTCCAATATAAAGAATAATCCGATTCTGCAATCGGTTTACTTTACTCCGGTAAACGCCCGCTATGTTCAGTTGAAAGCAACACGGATGATACATGATAGTGAACCGATGGGACTGGCCGAAATCGGTATACAATAAAATAAGTAACTGTCATTTTAACACTTAAAGAGAATAAATAGCTGTATCTCTTGGCTTCTCGAATAATTTATATAACTTTGTTCGTAAATAAAAAGCAATAAATATGAAACGTCCACAAATTGTAGAACGAATACGGAAGGCTTTAACACAGGTGGCACCGGAAGCTCAAGCCATTTTATATGGTAGTGAGGCACGTGGGGATGCCCGTCCTGATAGCGATATTGATTTATTGATATTGGTTGACGGTAATAAATTGACCGTCAAAGAAGAAGACCGTATCATCACTCCGCTCTACGATATAGAAATAGAAACGGGAGTGCAAATAAATGCACGTGTCTTGCTGAAAAAGATTTGGGAAAACCGTCCTTTTCAGACACCTTTTGGTATGAATGTAATGAAAGAGGGGATCGTACTATGAAAGAACAATTAAACAGGGAAAATATTGAGGCACTGTCAGCTTACCGTTTTCTACGTGCTAAAGAAACGCTGAAAGAAATACCCTATCTAAAACAACAAGGCTATTATAATACGGCTGTAAACCGTCTTTATTATGCCTGTTATTATGCAGCAGTCGCTCTGCTTATTAAACACGAGATAAATCCTGGTACCCATGCAGGTGTCAAACAGATGATAGGATTGCATTTCGTCGCTACCGGTCGTATGTCACGTGAATTGGGACGTTGTTTTTCCTTACTTTTCGAACGTCGGCATAGTAGTGATTATGATGATTTTGCCTATTCAAGTGAGGAAGAAATAGACGAATTGCTGCCTAAAGCAACTGACTTTATTGAAGCCATCGAAGTTCTGCTGAAGGAATAAAAGGATGTTATATTTGTAACTTCCATTTCTATTCCGCCATTTTAAGAACCCTATAAAAACCCTCCTATTTTGCTCAAAATTCTTAAACCTGTGCATTTTTTACTCGGATTTCTTGTCAGAACCAAGCGTTTGAGTAAATTTGCACGCTGATAGTTAACCGGATAGTTTGGATAGCAAGAGATTACTACTTGACTACTGGCTGCTAACTTGTAGAAATACTAATACTAAAATTTATAGCATGAGTTTGAAAATTGTTGTATTGGCAAAACAAGTTCCCGACACACGTAACGTTGGGAAAGATGCCATGAAAGCCGACGGAACGATTAACCGCGCGGCACTCCCCGCCATCTTCAACCCCGAAGACCTGAATGCTCTCGAGCAAGCTCTCCGATTGAAAGATGCTCATCCAGGCTCTACCGTAACCGTTTTGACAATGGGACCGGGACGGGCAGCCGACATTATTCGTGAAGGACTTTTCCGTGGTGCAGATAACGGTTACTTATTAACTGACCGTGCTTTCGCTGGTGCAGACACACTGGCTACGTCTTACGCACTTGCCACTGCCATCCGCAAAATCGGTGAGTATGACATTATTATCGGTGGCCGTCAGGCAATCGACGGTGACACGGCACAGGTAGGTCCGCAGGTAGCAGAAAAGCTGGGATTGACGCAAATCACATACGCAGAAGAAATTCTGGAAGTAGGCGATGGTAAGATTAAGGTGAAACGTCACATCGACGGTGGTGTTGAAACTGTAGAAGGCCCGCTGCCTATCGTGATTACTGTCAACGGTTCTGCAGCTCCTTGCCGTCCGCGTAACGCTAAATTGGTTCAGAAATACAAGCATGCCAAAACTGTGACTGAAAAACAGCAAGGCAATCTTGATTATACCGACCTGTACGACAAGCGCGATTATCTGAATCTGGCAGAATGGAGCGTAGCCGACGTAAACGGTGACCTCGCACAATGCGGTCTGTCCGGTTCGCCGACAAAAGTGAAAGCCATCCAGAACATCGTGTTCCAGGCTAAAGAGAGCAAAACCATCAGCGGCAGCGACCGTGACGTGGAAGACCTGATTGTTGAACTATTAGCTAACCACACCATCGGATAATCATGAATAACTTATTTGTATATTGCGAAATAGAAGAAGGTAACGTTTTAGACGTCAGCCTCGAACTTCTGACCAAAGGTCGTTCGTTAGCCAACCAGTTGAACTGTCAGCTCGAAGCAGTGGTTGCCGGAACCGGCCTCAAAGATATTGAAAAACAAATCCTTCCTTACGGAGTAGACAAACTTCACGTTTTCGACGGCGAAGGACTTTACCCTTATACTTCACTTCCTCACACAGCTATCCTGGTGAACCTTTTCAAAGAAGAGCAGCCACAAATCTGTCTGATGGGTGCTACTGTAATCGGCCGTGACCTCGGTCCGCGCGTTTCTTCTGCTTTGACCAGCGGATTGACTGCCGACTGTACTTCACTTGAAATCGGTGACCACGAAGACAAGAAAGAAGGTAAGACTTACAAGAACCTGTTGTATCAGATCCGTCCGGCTTTCGGCGGTAACATCGTTGCTACGATTGTGAACCCGGAACACCGCCCGCAGATGGCAACCGTTCGCGAAGGTGTGATGAAGAAAGAAATCCTCTCTCCTACTTATCAAGGAGAAGTGATCCGTCACGATGTGAAAAAATACGTAGCCGATACGGACTATGTAGTGAAAGTAATCGAACGCCACGTAGAAAAGGCAAAGAACAACCTGAAAGGTTCTCCGATTATCGTAGCCGGCGGATACGGTGTAGGCTCGAAAGAGAACTTCGACCTGTTGTTCGACCTCGCTAAAGAACTTCACGCAGAAGTAGGTGCCAGCCGTGCTGCTGTTGACGCAGGTTTTGCAGATCACGACCGCCAAATCGGTCAGACAGGTGTAACGGTTCGTCCGAAACTCTACATCGCTTGCGGTATCTCCGGACAGATTCAGCATATTGCCGGTATGCAGGAAAGTGGTATCATCATCTCCATCAATAACGATCCGGATGCTCCGATCAACACGATTGCCGATTACGTAATCAACGGAACTATCGAAGAAGTTGTGCCGAAGATGATTAAGTATTATAAACAAAATAGCAAGTAAGGAAAGATGGCTAATTATTATACAGACATACCGGAACTCAAGTTTCACTTGAACAATCCGATGATGAAACGTATTTGCGAACTCAAAGAACGCAATTACAGAGATAAAGATGAATTCGATTATGCTCCACTGGACTTCGAAGATGCTGTAGACTCTTATGACAAAGTGTTGGAGATTACCGGAGAAATCACAGGAGAAATCATTGCCCCTAACGCAGAAGGTGTAGACGAAGAAGGTCCTCACTGTGCCAATGGTCGCGTAGAATATGCATCAGGAACCAAACAGAACCTGGACGCAATGGTGAAAGCCGGCTTGAACGGTATGACCATGCCACGTAAGTTCGGCGGTCTGAACTTCCCGATCACCCCGTACACCATGTGTGCAGAAATCGTGGCTGCTGCCGACGCAGGTTTCGGAAACATCTGGTCATTGCAGGACTGTATCGAAACTCTTTATGAGTTTGGTAACTCCGACCAACACAGCCGCTTTATTCCACGCATCTGCCAAGGTGAAACCATGTCAATGGACTTGACAGAACCGGATGCTGGTTCCGACCTTCAATCTGTTATGCTGAAAGCTACTTACAGCGAAAAAGACGGATGCTGGTTACTGAACGGTGTGAAACGTTTCATCACAAATGGTGACGCGGATATTCACCTCGTACTGGCACGTTCGGAAGAAGGAACAAGAGACGGACGCGGTTTGTCTATGTTCATCTATGACAAGCGTCAGGGTGGCGTGAACGTACGCCGTATCGAAAACAAACTCGGTATCCACGGTTCTCCTACCTGCGAATTGGTATATAAGAATGCAAAAGCTGAACTTTGCGGTGACCGCAAACTCGGTTTGATTAAATACGTAATGGCTCTGATGAACGGTGCCCGTCTGGGTATTGCCGCACAATCTGTAGGATTGAGCCAGGCAGCTTACAATGAAGGTTTGGCATACGCTAAAGACCGTAAGCAGTTCGGAAAAGCAATTATCGAATTCCCGGCTGTGTATGACATGCTGGCTATCATGAAAGGCAAACTGGATGCCGGACGTGCTTTACTGTATCAAACATCTCGCTACGTAGACATCTACAAAGCATTGGACGACATCGCCCGCGAACGTAAACTGACTCCGGAAGAACGCCAGGAACAAAAGAAATATGCTAAATTAGCAGACAGCTTTACTCCGCTGGCTAAAGGTATGAACTCTGAATATGCGAACCAAAACGCTTACGACTGTATTCAGATTCACGGCGGTTCAGGTTTCATGATGGAATATGCTTGCCAACGTATCTATCGCGACGCACGTATCACCAGCATCTACGAAGGAACTACCCAGTTGCAGACAGTAGCCGCTATCCGTTACGTAACCAATGGTTCGTACATCGCTACCATCCGCGAGTTCGAAACCATTCCTTGCTCACCGGAAATGGAACCGCTGATGTCTCGTCTGAAAAAGATGGCTGACAAATTCGAAGTCAGCACCAATGCAGTGAAAGAAGTACAAGACCAGGAATTGCTTGACTTCACCGCTCGCAAACTGGTGGAAATGGCTGCTGACATAATCATGTGTCACCTGCTGATTCAAGATGCCAGCAAGGCTTCCGAACTGTTCTCCAAATCTGCACATGTATATTTGAACTATGCAGAAGCGGAAGTAGAAAAGCACTCAAACTTCATCGAAAACTTCGATAAAGAAGACTTGGCATTCTACAAAAAGTAATAAATACTCTATCAAATCTCATAAAAGCATCCCTTCTTAGGAAGTGGATGCTTTTTTATTTGTCACATTCTATTATTTTTCATTATTATTCTATACATTTGTCAGTGAGATAAGTAATTTTTAATCGACGACTCTATATAAGAATAGAAATATGGCACTCAAACCTTCATATAACGACCAACTGCATTTACCGGGTTTATCAAAAACAGAAATCCTTATACTAGCTCTCGAAGCTTCGCAAAAGCTGGAGTGGAATATCGAGGAAGTGACTCCGGAAGGAGCACGATTCGAAGTCCCGTTCAATATGTATTCTCATGGAGAGGAAATAACCTTCACCATAGAACCGGGAAGCGACGGAGAAGTAGCTGTGCGCAGCCAATCCTCTTCCGTACAATTTGTAGACTATGGAAAGAACAGAAAAAATATACAAAAGCTACGCGAGACGATGGAAGAAATAAAAACATCCCTTACCCCGGAAGAGCTAACCCAAAAGGCAAAAGATTTCGAGGAAGAGTGTAACCGTCCGCTCACAGAAGAAGAGAAAGCCTATCTGGAGGAAGAAAAGAAAAGGAACTCTTTCTGGTCGTTCTTTATTCCCCGCAAAGGTTTTATGGCAACACCTATCCTGATAGACCTCAACATCCTTGTATTTATTGTGATGATTGCATCCGGAGTGGGAATCATGTCTCCTTCCACCTTATCACTGCTGAAATGGGGAGCCGACTTCGGACCGCTGACCCTTACAGGCGACTGGTGGCGTGCAGTGACCTGCAACTTCATACATATCGGTGCTTTTCATCTCCTGATGAATATGTACGCTTTCATGTACGTAGGACTTCTACTGGAAGGACTGATAGGAAGCCGTCGGATGTTCATGTCTTATTTACTGACCGGATTATGCTCGGCAGTATTCAGTCTTTATATGCACGGCGAGACAATCAGTGCCGGAGCCTCCGGAGCCATCTTCGGACTCTACGGTATATTCCTCGCCTTCCTGTTCTTCCATCGCATCGCAAAGGAACAACGGAAAGCGTTATTGACCAGTATCCTTATTTTTGTCGGTTACAATCTGGTTTATGGCATGAAAGCCGGGATTGATAACGCTGCACATATCGGCGGGTTATTAAGCGGTTTCCTACTGGGAATCATCTATGTATGCAGCTATAAATTTGAAAAAGCCGATGCGCAACGCACCGTTTCAATCCTTGGGGAGCTTGGTATCTTTTGTATTTTCCTGTTCAGCTTCTTGATGCTTTGCAAGAACGTTCCCCCTCTTTATCAGGACATACGCGGCGAATGGGAAAGCGGTATTGTAGAAGCCTATCTGAATGGTGAACTGGAAGAAGAAAACGAAAATGGTAACCAATCAGGCAGGGAGACTGCCAACAGTTCTTCTACCAGTCAATATCCTCCATACGTTCCGGTAGGCAATAACGATACATGGCTTTCTTATTACGATGCAGAAACAAATTTCAGTTGCCAGTATCCTACCAACTGGAGGAAAATAACAGGAGCGAAAGGATTGACTCCCAGCGCAGAACCTCCGTTGCTTAGGCTCGTCAACGGCGCCAACCAACTGACGATTACCGCTCTGACCTACGATACACAAAAAGAGTTTGAACATATCAAGAAGTTATCGCTCACTCTCCCGCGAAATGCACAAGGAGAACCAGCGGAAGACTATAAGCAGAGCAATGTCAACATCAACGGGCTATCCATGACAAGAACTACAAACCCTCTGCACATCGGAGCTCCTGATGAACCGGGAGAAGACATACAACAAATTGTATTACACTATTTCCAAGAAAGCAAGAAGCGAACTTTTACCATTGTTATGCTTGTCTATGACGAAGAAGCCGAAACCGATCTGAATGCTATTACATCAAGTATTCAGATCACCCAATAAAGAGAATATGAGAGTATATGTCCAAGTCAAACAGTTAGGAAAGCGAAAGTGCAATATCGAAAAGATTCCTGTCGATTTTCCTGTTCCGCCTGTCGATGTACAGGGGTTGATTGAAGCCATCGTCAGTTGGCAAGTCTGTGAATATAATGAACGCTTGCAACAAAGCGAAGTACTGAAATACCTCACACAGGAAGAAGTGGAAAATAAAGCAACTTCCGGCAAGGTTGGGTTTGCAGTAAACTATAACGCAAACCTGCCGCAGAAGTAGAAGCAATCACCAACGCCCTGCAATCTTACGAGGACGGAATTTTCCGTATCTTCATTGACGATACGGAAACTGAAGACTTATCCTCTCCCACCGGACTCAAAGAAGAATCTACCATCACCTTCATCCGATTGGCTATGCTGTCGGGAAGACTTTGGTAATCATTTTCTTATAAACACACTTAAAACGAAAATAATCATGAGACTCATTTATAATGACGCATTAAACAAACGGATTGCTCCGTACCTGGAAAGGTTAACGAAAAAGAGAACCAGTTTAGACAAAGAGACAATGACACTGTTGGATGTATTTATGCAATACTTCAACATGGATACCCGGTATGGCACATACAGCGATAAACTAGAGCCTTGCATCATACATATTATTCAGGAAGAGAAGATAAAGAGTGTTGCCAATCTTTTCGACGGAAAGTTGAATAAAGTGCTCCGTTATCTATTGGGAGACGAATATGCTAACCTGTTCCACACCTATCTGAAGCTCAAAGCACGGTGTCCGTACACTCATGGATATTCGCGCCGGTCACAGCGGTCGGCGAATCCTCTTTTGCATTTCAGTCACATCATAGATGCGCTGACGGAATTTCTAAAACTACGTGCCACCGGATTCAGCGAACAAGCCATACTGAACGGAGGAAACACTCCGGAAGAAATAGAAACATACAAGGATGCGATGAACTGCCAAAACTGGATGGCCGCCCAAATAGCAGAAGGCAACCAAACTGTCATTGAATACCTCAACAACGTATTGACCAGCGAGAATAATGCCAACCGCCTCAATCAGGGACATCTCCAGGCTATCGCCGTGAGCGGTTACCGCCCGTTGCTGGAACTGGAAGGGAAGTTACTGCTGGCAGCCAAACTGCAGGAAGGTCTCCGTCAAGCTATCGTGGAAACGATGGACGAAGGATGCCCCGAAAGTTATCTCCATCTGTTCTCGGTGATCTGCGACAACGGCCTGCAACGATTTGCCTCCGTGAAACGCGGCATTGCAGTCTGTACGGGTATCGGAGAACAAGACAGCAGCGAGCGTATCACCAACAAATATGTGGAACTGATCCGCCGTTTTCTGAACGACCGGGAAGAAGCACGCAAAGCCCTCCAAAGCAAAGATACGGTCGAACTTTATCTGGCTCTATGGAGTATCGGATTCTATAATACGGAAGAAATCCAGACACTTGTTCCGGGAATAATTAAAGACGGTGCCAAATATCAGGTACAGACCTTACTTTACTTTTTACGCTGTACGCAATACTCCGGCATGAACCACCGTATCAGTAAAGATGCTTTTGAAAAATGGTATAACGAACCGTCGGTAGTAGCGGCTATCCTGCCACTGTATCTGTCCGGACTCTATCTTAGCCGGTACGGAGGACATAAGGACGCCCCGTCGCTCCATGATTATTTTGATAGCAAAGAAGAAGCGATCCGCCATTATGACTATCTGAAGAACGTCTATCAGTCCATCTCTGCCAAAGAGATTTATTCTCCATACGTATTCCCCTGGGAAAGTGCAGAGCTCACCCGTTCGGAAATCGTTCTCAAGATGGCGTATATCACCTGGATGACCAACGATTCTGCATTAAAAGACGATCTTTGCACTTGTCTGCCTTCTTTGGATACCTATATGCGGGCAGGCTATATCGGCGTCGTATTAAATCCCCCGACCAGCCATTTACAGGAAGAATATGTGCTGCAATCACTGGGCGACCGTTCGCAGGACGTTCGTGACGAAGCTACAAAGTATTGTCCGAGATGACCTTGTCGCCCGAACAGAATCAGAAAGTAGAAGAGTTGCTGCGCTTCAAATATAGTGAGATGCGTATCAACGCCATCAATCTATTGATGAAACAGCCGAAAGAACAATTGTCCGGCAGTATCCGCCGCTTACTAACAGACAAGGTGGCCGAACGCCGCCTGGCCGGATTGGATATGATGAAGACTATCCACAACGTAGAATTTCTGCAAGATACCTATCAGGAACTGATCCCCACCGTCAAAGAAATTCAGAAACCGAACGCGAAAGAAAAAGTGTTGATAGAATCTCTGATTGGAGACGGAACGGAAGAAAACACCGCACAGCACTATACCAAAGATAACGGCTTCGGTCTGTACGACCCGGCTCTTGAAGTCAATCTGCCGGAGATTACCCAGGATAAAGGATTCAACGTGAAAAAAGCATTCGAATTCATTTGTTTCGGAAGGGCCAAACTCGTATTTAAAAAACTAAGCAAATACATCGAAATCTATAAGAACGAAGAGTTCAAGAATGGATACGGAGAAGCACGCCTGGTAGGCAACAGTGTCCTGATAAACTGGAGTAACTACGGAGGATTGAGCGGACTCGGTTTCCCGGAGCTGTGGAAGGCCTTCTACGAAGAAGAAATAGGAAGCTATGACAAATTACTGATGATGAGTTTCATGCTTGCATCGACAGGCGCTCCTAAAGACGATGACGACTACGATGAAGAGGATGAAGAAGACATCAAGGCAGACCAGAAATCAAGCAACACTTTCGAGCCGCTTGTTAACCGGATGTATGCCGGCATCACTTACCGCGGATTGCAGAAGGAACTCCGCAAGATGCCGTACTACGAACAGATGAGTGATATTATCGAAGCATTGTCATACGAGTATAAAGACGAAGCAGTCTACCAACGATTGGCTGTCAATATGCTGCTCCAACTGTTGCCTTTGCTGAATACTAAAAACATTTTCCGCCAGTACACCAACAAGCATGCATGGCTTCGGGACAAACTGGAATATGGAGAAAAAGAGATCATTTATCCGATACATAACAACAAGTTCGTAAACTTCTGGCTTGAAATGCCTCAAAAGCCCATGAGTGATGATCTGTTTATCCGCTACTTCACGGTGCGCTATCAACTTTACAAGCTCACCAACTACATGGAACACACACCCGAACTGGAAGAAACAGACTCTTACCTTCATGCCACGGACTTCGCCCGTGCATGGATGCTCGGAATCATCCCGACAGAAGAAGTATACCGCGAAATGATGGGACGCATCAGCTCGCCCGCCCAGATCAAGGCAATCACCACGGTATTGAACGACAACGTTCGTTTCAATAAGGAAAAAGAAAGATACGCCGACATCAAAAACGTCGATTTCTCTCTCTTCCGTTCTCTTGCACAGAAGATAGTAGACCGGATTCTTGAAATCGAACTAAAACGGGGAGACTCCGAGACACAAGTCACCAGCCTTGCGGAAGAACTAAGTTATATTTATGGAGCGGACACATTTATCCACATTCTGCAAGCATTCGGCAAAGATACGTTCATACGCGACAGCTACAACTGGGGCAGCACCAAACGAGGTGTATTGAGCAGCTTGCTCCATGCTTGCCATCCCCTACCAACAGATACCAGCGAAAACCTGAAGAAACTGGCGAAGCAAGCCGAAATCAGTGACGAACGACTAGTAGAAGCCGCCATGTTCGCTCCGCAATGGATTGAACTGACCGAAAAGGCAATAGGCTGGAAAGGACTGACAAGTGCCGCCTATTATTTCCACGCCCATACCAATGAAACATGTGACGACAAGAAAAAAGCAATCATCGCCCGCTACACCCCTATCGACGTGGAAGACTTGCGGAAGGTGCTTTTGATATCGACTGGTTCAGGGATGCATTTAAGACAATTGGCAAACGACGCTTCGAAGTGGTCTACAATGCCGCCAAATATATCTCATGCAGCAATAGCCATACCCGTGCCCGCAAGTTTGCCGATGCCACCAACGGCGCGGTGAAAGCGGCAGATGTAAAGAAAGAAATAGTTGCCAAACGCAACAAAGACTTATTGATGAGCTACGGCCTCATCCCATTGGGACGGAAACCGGACAAAGAACTGCTGGATCGTTATCAATACCTGCAAAAGTTCCTGAAAGAGAGTAAGGAGTTCGGTGCTCAAAGGCAGGAAAGCGAAAAGAAAGCGGTAAACATCGCCCTGCAAAACCTGGCACGTAACTCCGGCTACGGAGATGTTACCCGTCTGACCTGGAGCATGGAAACGGAACTAATCAAAGAACTTCTCCCCTACCTGTCTCCCAAAGAGATAGACGGCGTAGAAGTGTACGTGCAAATCAACGAGGAAGGCAAATCGGAGATTAAACAAATCAAAGACGGCAAAGAGCTCAACAGTATGCCTGCCAAACTGAAAAAGCATCCGTATATAGAAGAACTGAAAGCGGTACACAAAAAGCTGAAAGACCAGTACACCCGCTCCCGCGTGATGCTGGAACAGGCGATGGAAGACTGTACCCGTTTTGAAGAAAGCGAATTGCGCAAGTTGATGCAGAACCCTGTCATCTGGCCATTGTTGAGACATCTTGTCTTTATCTGTAACGGACAGACAGGCTTCTACACCGACGGATTGCTGGTGACTGTGAATGCCGTTTGCCTACCGTTAAAACCGAAAGACGAGTTACGCATCGCCCATCCCACAGACTTGTACGCAAGCGGTGACTGGCACGCCTATCAGAAATTCCTGTTCGACAAAGCAATCCGCCAGCCTTTCAAACAGGTGTTCCGTGAGCTCTATGTTCCGACTCCGGAAGAAGTGGAAGCCACTCAATCCCGCCGTTACGCCGGCAATCAGATCCAACCGCAGAAAACGGTTGCCGTACTGAAAGGCCGTCGCTGGGTAGCCGACTACGAAGACGGTCTCCAAAAGATCTATTACAAAGAGAACATCATCGCCACCATCTACGCCATGGCAGACTGGTTCTCTCCTGCCGACATCGAAGCTCCGACGTTAGAATATGTCTGCTTCCACAACCGCAAGGACTACAAGCTGATGAAAATCTCGGAGATTCCTCCTGTCATCTTTTCGGAAGTGATGAGAGACGTAGACTTGGCAGTAAGTATAGCCCATGCCGGAAGCGTCGATCCGGAAACCAGCCACTCTACCATCGAGATGCGCAGCATGTTAGTGGAACTGACAATGCCGTTGTTCCATTTCAAGAACGTGACGATAAAAGGAAGTTTCGCTCACATCGAAGGCAAACTGGGTAAGTACAATATCCATCTGGGCAGCGGCGTGATCCATCAGGAAGGCGGCGCGCAGATTGCCGTTCTTCCGGTACATTCGCAAAATCGCGGACGCCTGTTCCTGCCTTTTGTAGATGAAGATCCGAAGACAGCGAGATATTGACTAAGATTATCTTCTTTGCAGAAGACGATAAGATAAAAGACCCAAGCATCCTGAACCAAATCAAATAGAAAAGAGATGGCAGAGAATTTAATCATCGGCACAGGAAATAAGGAAGAGAAATACCGGGAGTTACTTCCGCAACTACACGCTCTGGTAAGTACGGAAACGGATCTCATAGCCAATCTTGCCAACGTGGCAGCAGCGCTCAAACAGACTTTCGGTTTCTTTTGGGTAGGCTTTTACCTTGTGAAAGAGGATGAACTCGTACTGGGTCCGTTTCAGGGTCCCATTGCCTGCACCCGCATCCGCCTCGGCAAAGGGGTTTGCGGCACAGCTTGGAAAGAGGCCCGGACACTGATTGTACCTGACGTAGAACAGTTTCCCGGACACATTGCTTGTAGTTCGGACTCGAAATCGGAAATAGTAGTACCGATCCTCCAACAAGGTGAAGTTGTTGGAGTGCTGGATATTGACAGTAATGAACTAGATAGTTTCGACACCATCGACGCACGCTATCTGGAAGAGATTTGTACGTATATTGGATAAGTTGACAACCATGCAAACGTCCTGAAAAACAGAGGCTCTGATTGAGTGAATCAGAGCCTCTGTTTACTATAAATAGAGCCTCTGTTCAGGTCAAACAGAGGCTCTATTTTTTTACCAGTCCATATCTTCTATTTCCCGTTCCCGGTACAGTAGAAGTTGTTTGCGAAGCGAACTCATTTCGCGTCTCATATCTTCCATCTTTTCCAGTAAATGATGAATGGCATCGATACCTTCCATATTGATGGATAAGTCGTAGTACATTCTGCTGTAACGCTCCACGTTCGGGAGTTCCGACAAAAGCAGATAATGTTCGCCGCCTTCGGTATGTACGTTAATCAAACCGCCCTCTTCCAACAAGTCGATGAATGAAGGCTCAATATGACATTTGTGACAGTATTCACTGACAATAATTAATTCGGTCTGCATAGTGCTCATTCATTTTAGTTCATACTCTGTAATTGACGGAACAACTCTTTCTGTTTGTCGGTCAAGTTCGTAGGAATCTTGACGGAATAGGTCACAATCAAGTCACCGAATTGTCCTTCCTTCTTATAAACCGGGAATCCTTTACCTTTCAGGCGGACTTTCGTACCGTTCTGCGTTTCCGGTTTTATCTTCAGTTTCACTTTACCGTCCAGCGTGTCGATTACTTTCTCACCTCCCAATACAGCAGAATAAAGGTCTACTTCCACATCTACGTACAGGTCGTCGCCCAGGCGTTTGAACACCGGGTCTTCGGCTATCACAAACGTAATGTACAAGTCGCCCGCAGGTCCTCCGTTGACACCTTCGGCTCCGTAGCCTTTCAGTTTAATAACCTGTCCGTCGGCTACACCGGCAGGAATGGTGATACGCACTTGTTTACCATTGACGGTCAATATCTGCTTATGCGTTTGAGCAGCATCACGAAGGGAAAGATGAAGTTCGGCATTAAAGTCCTGTCCGCGGAATCCCGCAGAGCCTTGTCCTCTTCCTCCCCGATGTCCGAACATGGATTCGAAGAAATCTGAAAATCCACTGGCATTGCACCGGAGAATCCCTCTCCATCGGAACTATACCAATAACTTCCGTTACCGTCGGAGAAACCTTGACCTGCACCACCGAATCCGCCGAAACCTCCCGCACCGCCATAGCCTCCGGCTTGTTGCTGTGCACGTTTCTGCGCTTCGAATTCATCGGCATGTTTCCAATGTTCTCCGTACTCATCATACTTTTTACGTTTCTCTGGATCACTTAGTACTTCATTGGCTTCGTTGATTTCCTGAAATTTATCCTTTGCACTAGGGTCATTAGGATTCAAATCAGGGTGATATTTCCGGGCCAACTTACGAAAGCCTTTTGATATCATTCTGCGAAGCACTTTTGTCTACTCCAAGAATCTTGTAATAATCTATATAGGCCATGTTTTATGAATTTAATCGTTCATACATCATACGGCAAATAACACGCCAATCCCGCTTTTGGATGCAAAAATTAACAAGGATTAATACCTAATACTTAATACTTGATATTCCTCTTTTCCAGCATCCGGAAGTCTTGCTTCTTCATACCCAAATCATCCAACGGACGGGGGTCGTTGTGATCGTTCAGATAAACTCTCGGTTTTAGGACGTAGTGCGGAGCCGTTACAGATTGCGAATCATCCCGGTAAGGAGTTTCTATTCCGGCTAAAGACAACATGGTCGGGAAGAAAGAGCTGCTGGAAGAAATATTCTTATCCTTATTATCACAGCATTTTTCCAATGTTCGGGATAGGTTTCAAGGTAGTTGTCGGACATCCAGATGAGGAACGGCACGTGAAGTTGATAATAAGAAGGTACGGGAGAAGCGTGGAGGAACAGATGGCGGGAATCGTCGAAAATATCCTCACCATGATCGGAAGTGTAGAGCATAGCGGCATCTATCTGCTGTTTTTCCAACATGTGGATAAGGCGTGACAAGAAACCGTCCGTATAACGGATGGAGTTGTCATAGGCATTGACCAGGTTATCCCGGTATTTTCTTTCTGCTTCCATCGGATAATCGGGCGTAAAGAAAGCACTTTCCGACGGGTAACGTTCGCGGTAATTAAAGTGAGAACCGTAGGTGTGGAGCACGATAAATTGTTTCGTCGCACCTTTAGCCAGTTCCTGCTCCACCAATTTCAGAAGTTCGTCGTCAGAAGGATTATAGGAGGAACTGACAGAATCTTCTTTTATAAAATCGTACGTATCGGCTTCCATTCCGAAGAAGTCGATAAACGAATGGTTGTAACGTTGGTTGGAGAAAAAGGCTGTCCGGAAACCTGCCTCTTTGAAAGCGGTGATGATTCCTTTCTGATGATAGATAGAGTCGTAGTTGCAAGCGGTAGCGTCCGACATCAACATGGGGACACTTTTATGTGTCGTATTCGACTCTGTCAGTACTTTCGGGAAAGCAATCAGACCCGATTGCCGGGATAAGAGCGGGTTTGTTTCACGTTCGTAACCATACAGTTGCCAGTTCAGGGCACGGGAGGTTTCTCCTACGACCATTACGTATACTTCCCGTTTCTCTTTCGGATGCGTAGGCAGGGCATGGAAAGTAAAGTCCTTCGAAGTACGGTGATAATTCTGCGTCAAGGCGGTTCGTTGGAAGGCAAGACCTACGTTATAACACACGTTCAGCGGATATAAATCGGACTTCAACTCATATCCCGGGTCCTGCATATATGCTCCGACAAGGCTAAGGAGGGAGATTCCAAAGACTATGGAGCTCTCTTCCGTTCTCTGCGGATAAATTCTGCCGTGAGTTTCCGCTTGCGTACAATTGAAATGGTCCCTAATATCAGGGCAGGTACGTAGAGTATGATGACAGCAATAATGGCAGGTGTGAGATTATCAAGCAATTCGAGGGCTTCACTCGAATTGGTAGTCACCAAGTTCAGAAACATATCGACAGCGATAATGGACTGGCCGAACAAATAAAGCAATACAATCTGAAAGGCTCCGAAAAACAGGAACAGGAATAAAATCCAAAGCATCTTGCCACAGTTTCTCGACAAAGTCATCAACAGATAATAGCAGCCGAAAGGCAAAAGCACATTACACACCTTTGCCATCAACGATAAAGGCTCTGTCAAACAGAGCACAAGGTTGGGTACTATCAAGATGAAGAGGAACAGATAAAACAGATGTTCCTGATTCTCCAACCAATTCTTTATATTCTTAAAAAGCTTCATTGATATTAAAAATAAATCCGGTCTGGTGTTTGCCAAACCCTAAATCCAAACGTACATTTACTCTCTTCTTAAACTCCCAACGATAACCGAAACCATAATTAGGCAGAATATGCTTCGGAGTAAACTCGGAGAGTCGTGGAAAAATCGTTCCCGCTCCTGCCCATACTGCTATTCCATTCCGTTTCCAGACGTGTTGCCGGAGTTCTATTTGCGCATCCATTGCTCCTTTGTCCCGATAGCGTCCTTCGTAATATCCGCGCATGGAGTAAGAGCTTCCCAGCGTTGCCATCAATCCCCACGGGGTATCGCCATAGGTGAGCAATGTGTGGAATTGTCCTGCCAGCACTCCGCCTTTCCATACGGCTGATAATAGCTGGTAGTCAGTTCTGTGCTGCTAAACGCATATTTATTGCCGAGAAAAGCCGGCTGAATCGCAGGTCTATCCGCAAGTAGTAGCCGTGAAATGCATTTGTCAGGAAATCACGTGAATCGTAAAGGAGGGAAAGTCCCAGGCTGGTATTGGTGGTCCGTGCCGCCATCCCTTCCCATAGTTCCGGTTTATCAAAGTCCCGTCCGTCAATATAATCAAATATGGCCATCGGGCCGATGTAGAAGTTCTTTGCCAGCCGGAACATAAAATCAACTTTCACCTGTGCTTGAAAACGTTTATAGTCGCTTTCATTATCAGAGTTGGCTCCATTGTCATATCCCCGTCCCCAATACAGGCTGGGGAAAGAATAGAAATAGAGATTGTAATTAAAGCGGTATTTGTCTTGCGGAAACAGATGGTTCCACGGATTCCCAACAGGTAGAAGCCGACCGTCGACACATCTCCGTAAAGAGAGACATTGGAGGGAGGAAGAAGCGAATCGTTCCGATCGGTGCGATATAGTCCGGCTGCCACCAGTCCGAGCCCGAACTTGGTGTCACTGGAATAGTGGGGACCGCCTATCAACACTGAAATCAAATCTTTTTTT
>ENA-OQJX01000245-OQJX01000245.1-human-gut-metagenome-genome-assembly--contig:-NODE-245-length-34089-cov-4.412726_pt1 | contig 34089 bp, 24 predicted proteins | sample MGYA00242615_ERZ504782 | MGnify/ENA primary metagenome ERZ504782 (study PRJEB26092, sample SAMD00036354) | human gut metagenome | host: Homo sapiens | study: EMG produced TPA metagenomics assembly of... | reverse complement strand
AACGGTAATAATTTTTTCTATTACTGTTATAACAAGGATTCCAGGGGTTCGGGGATGGAAGATCCCCGTATTATTTCTGCACTATTTATTTTTCTGAAAATGGCATATTATAATGTGCTGATCAACAGTACTTCTGCCTGTCCTTTCTTCTTTAAATCTGCAAGTTTTCTTATATGATGTACCTCTATATTTTTAGTACTTCCACATAATTCACACTTCTCTGCCAACAGTCTTTTAACTAATTCTGTTCGCCCACCATATACCTTGTATGGTATATCCTCTATAACAGCTTTTCGTTTATGCACAAGAGAAATTCCTCCCCATGTCGCAACTAATGGCTTTTTATTAGGACGTTCTACTACAACTTGCAGACACGGAACTGTTTTTCCACTTGTACTTGTTATGGTTGTTCTATACTTAGCCTTTTGCTTATTGATAGATGACCTGTGTTTACACGCAAGAGTTTTCAATAATGAAGTTTCCATATACCAGTACAACTTCGAGAACCAAGACAAATTTTGTGCGAGAATATAATACTGCACCAGTCCTCTGTACTCTTGCTGATATGTCTGTACAATAGAAAAATCATCATCTTGCAGAAGATTATTCCTATGAGTTGCTTTTCCACGTTTCATATATTTCTTGCATTTTTCTTCAATTACTTTTGCAGGGACTAATAGTGCGATTGCTCCATTTGCTCCTCTGCGCCCCTTTGGGTCAATATAGTCATTGACCCTTTGTGCTTTGATTTCATATCCAAGAAACTTTGCCGCCTGACTGCCTGCATTTGTTATTAGAGTCTTTTCTTCTGACATTATCAGATTTAATTTCTCTTTTAGAAATCTTCCTATTTCTTCTTTTATTTCTTCTGCATCTGCTTTAGAGCCAGTGAATCCAAGTAGAAAATCATCCGCATATCTCACATAGCGCAATCTGCGATAATTCTCATCTTGCGTATTAACAGAAGGTATTTTTCTGCGTTCAACCACAAGCTGATGGGCTGTCTTTGCATCTCCCTCCTTTCTGAGTTTTTGGATTTCAGCGGTCAACTTGTTATATTCTGGATTAGATTTCTGCCTTTTCCCTTTTGTGTATTTTGGGATTAAGACTTCTTCAATCCAATTATCAAATTCGTTGAGATAAATATTAGCCAGTATCGGACTGATAACTCCGCCCTGAGGCACACCGCTGATTGTCTGCTTGAATTTCCATTCTTCCAAGTATCCAGCTTCTAACATATTCGATACCAGACGGATAAATCTTCCATCATGAATATTTCTTGCAAGTATTTCCAGTAAAATTTTATGGTCGATTGTATCAAAGTATTGAGAAATGTCTCCCTCAATAAACCAGCGAGTTCCTTTCCATACCTGTATTTCTTGTAGTGCTGTATGACATCCTCTGTTTGGACGAAAACCATGGGAATGTTCACTAAACTGTGGCTCATAATACGCTTCTAAAATCTGACGCATTACTTCCTGCAATACTTTATCTCCCCATACAGGAATCCCCAGCGGACGCTTCTTACCATTTTTCTTTTTGATATATTCCCGTCTTGCTGGTTTCCATTGATATTTCTCCTCACGGAGTATTTCAATCATTCTGTCTATTTTCTGAATGGACATTCCATCTACCGTTTCATTTGTAACACCCTTTGTCATTGCTCCGTTATTCGGGTATAACTTAGCATAGGCATTCAGATATAATTCACGGTTAAATAAGAGCTTGTAAACTCTTTCAATAGGTTTCTTTTGTTTTCCACGTTCTTGAATGACCGTTAAAACAGTTTTGGCTGTACGCATCTCACGCACCTACTCCTTTCTAACTAATCGAAATTACCTGTCACCCTTCGCCATGTACAAGGCTTTCCCTTGCTCGGACTACTATGGTGACTCCGTTACCATGGGGGTCTCCCCCTTTAGGCAATCCTGCTATTCGTCAAAAGTATACGTATCGAGTATCCCTTAGGTTCCTTGTTCGTCCCTTTATTCGCACTCACTGTGCGCTCTTTCATTGCAAAAAGTTACTCGTCCAAAATCAACAACAACGAGCATACAATGACATCGGTATCAATCGCTTTCCGATGGGCGATGCTTTGCACCAAGTCGGAACTAAGGTTCAGGCAGTATAGCTTTAACCATAGGATACGGAACTTGCGGAGCATCGAAGTATTGCGATTAACTCCTTATCCGCTTTACCAACATGCGATTGTCCCCTTTGAGTTTCCTCTCCAGGTAGGTTGGTTGTTCCCATTATTTACTTTTAATAATGTCCCCCTGCGGGGGAGATATACTTTTGCGCTTAGCAGCGCACGATTTTTAGCATATTATCAACCGAGGCATCTACCCCTCCGTTTCTGACAACTTCTGCACGTTCTCCCAGACTTTCTACGATTTCTTTCTGCTGTTCCGTTGGTTTCAGCACCACTGTTTCATATTCCGCTTCCGGCACTGGAAGCTTTAATTGATCAGAAGTCTTGATATCTGCAATCTCCTTGAACATATTCATCAGTTCCGGAATATTATAAAACCGTGCAAATCTGGACTTTGCACGATATCCTGTTCCTTCCGGTGCAAGTTCAATGCTCGTGACAACTTCTCCAAAAGTGGAAGCCCAGGAATCAAACAATCCAAGTCCCATATTTTGTAATTTGCTGTTCTGCAGATACCGCTGCATAACATATAATTCCGTCATGCTGTTGCTGATCGGTGTGCCCGTAGCAAAGGTAATACCTTTTCCTCCGGTAATCTCGTCCAGATACTGACATTTATTGAACATATCTGCGGATTTCTGTGCTTCGTTCTGTGCAATTCCGGCTACATTTCTCATTTTTGTATAGAGAAACGCATTTTTATAGCTGTGTGCTTCATCTACATATAAATGATCCACGCCCAGTTCTTCAAACGTAACTACCTGATCTTTTTTCTCTTTCTGATTCAGCTTTTCCAGCCTTGTCTGCAGTGTCTTTCTGGTTTTTTCAATCTGTTTGACGGTATAACGTCCGCCATCCTGTTCATACCTTGCACTCTGGATTGCCATTTCCAGATCATCAATCTGCTTCCGCAGCATAGCTTCCTGCCTCTCATCAGAGATTGGAATACGCTCAAACTGGGAATGTCCAATAATAATAGCATCGTAATTTCCCATAGCGATCCGGGCACAGAACTTCTTTCGGTTTGCTGGTTCAAAGTCTTTCTTGGTTGCCACCAAAATATTGGCTCCTGGATATAACTGCAGGAACTCAGCTCCCCACTGCTCTGTCAGATGGTTTGGAACGACAAAGAGGTTTTTCTGAGATAATCCCAGTCGTTTACTCTCCATTGCCGCCGCTACCATTTCGTAGGTTTTTCCGGCTCCTACTACGTGTGCCAAAAGCACATTATCACCATATAGCTGGTGTGCGACTGCATTTTTCTGATGCGGACGAAGCTCTATTTCCGGATTCATTCCTGGGAAAGTCAAATGACTGCCATCGTATTCACGGGGACGGATGCTGTTAAATCGTTCATTGTACACCTTTACCAGTCGTTCACGCCTCTGCTGGTCTTTAAAAATCCAGTCTTTAAATGCTGCTTTCATGGCATCCTGCTTCTGTGATGCCAGCATGGTTTCTTTCTTATTGAGGACACGGATCTCATCACCATTTTCATTGACACTCTTATCATAGATGCGTACATCTTTCAGGTTCAGGGTATCTTCCAGAATCTTATAGGCATTTGCTCTCTCAGTTCCATACGTTGCATAGGCAAACGCATTTCTCGGACTGTCGGCATTCTTTCCTGTAATCCTCCACTCTCCATTTACCTCAGAGAATTTTACCTGTATTTCCTTCTGTGCAAGATACCGTGGCGTATGAAGCAGTTCCGTCATAAAATCCTGATAATCTGAAGGTTCAATCCAAGTAGCTCCAACACGCACCTCAATTTCGGATGCTTCCAGATTTCTGGGCTGAACTGCTCCAATGCACGAACATTCGGTGTAAATTCCGGGTGACTCTCGACAAAGGTTCTCGCAGTGTTTAATTTATCCCTGACATTTCCGGACAGATATTCATCTCCGCTTTCCCACTGGTCTGTCAGTGGATTCTTAAAGATAACTCCAACCAGTTCTTCTGTGATTTTCTCTTCGGTCTTTCCGGTCAGCTGTGCCATATAGGTCAGATCCACCTTTGCTCTTTCATTCAAAGATAATGCTAACGCTTCTGTCGCTGTTTCTACGCTGGTTACTGCTACTGCCTTTTTGATGGTTCGTTTTGTAAACATATCTGCTTTCCGCTTCAATGTTCCATCTTCATTCAAGTCTTCCAGGGAACACAGCAGACAATAAGAAGAGTCATCAGAAAATGCCCGTTTGTTGGCATTACTTCCAATGACTCCATACTTTGCTGTGTAGGTATCATATACCTGATTCAGTTTTTCCTGCTGTTTCTGGATTTCTTCGTCTGTGACGGATTCATCCATCTGCATGGCAATCAACTCCCGGACGGTATCACGGATTGCAACCATGCCTTTCACACGTTCTGCAGTGGCGGCAGGCATTTTCACCTGATTCATCAAAGAATTAACACGGTAATACACCTGAGCATCTACCACCGTATAGCTGTAATTTCGGACATTTGGATCAGCCGGAATACTCTCTGGCATCTCATCCAGTTCTGTTTCCACATCTACTGCTGGTGCCATGCTTCCCTTGATGTGTTTCACAGCTTCTTGTAACTGTAATTCCAGATCTGCTCCTTCCATTGGAGTACAGGTTGTTTCCATACCATACGGACCGGACACTTCTTTCATTTCACCCAGAATCATTTCCGGATGCTGAACAAAATACTGATTGACTGTAATACCATTGACATCACTATCCAGATTTATCCATTCCGGCATTTCTTTCGTAAGGCTTTCCCTCTTCTGAAAAAACAGGATATCAGCACTGACTTCTGTTCCTGCATTTGCCTTAAAAGCTGTATTCGGCAGTCGGATTGCTCCCAACAGATCTGCCCGCTCTGTCAGATATTTCCGGACTTCCGGTGACGCCTTATCCATGGTTCCCTTTGTTGTGATCAGTGCCGCCACACCACCTGGACGTAACTGATCTATCGTCTTGGCGAGAAAGTAATCATGGATCATGAAATTGTAGCGATCATACTGACTGTCATTGACCTTGTATGCACCAAATGGCACATTTCCAATCGCCACATCAAAGAAATCATTGGGATAATCTGTCTTCTCAAAACCTTTGATCTGAATATTGGCATTTGGATAGAGTAGCTTTGCAATTCTGCCACTGATGCTGTCCAATTCCACGCCATAAAGTTTGGACTGGTTTAGATTCTCTGGAAGCATTCCAAAGAAGTTCCCGACTCCCATAGACGGCTCCAGGATATTTCCTTTTGTAAATCCCAGATTCTCCAACACCTGATACATACTTTCAATCACAATCGGCTGTGTATAATGAGCATTTAAGGTGGAAGCTCTGGCCGCCGCATATTCCTCTGGTGTAATAACCGTCTTTAATTCCAGATATTCTGTCTCCCATGCAGCTTTTGTCTCATCAAATGCATCTGCAAGACCTCCCCAGCCGACGTACCTGGATAAAATCTCCTGTTCCTCTGGTGTTGCATTGCGGTTCTCATCCTCACATTTCTTTAACAACTGGATTGCCATGATATTTGCTCGGAATTTCTCCTTCGGTGTTCCCTGTCCAAGTTCATCATCTGTGATGTGGAAGTTCGATGCTTGAATCGGTTCTGCTATTCCATTAATCTCTTCCAATGGTTCTTTTTCTTCCGATACCTCAGCTTCTCCCGATAATTCTTTTTCTTTTTTATCATAATCTGTCCACACACGTTCAGAAATAGCAGTAAAATACGAGGACTCTTCCTCCATGATTTCTTCCCTGATATCCCGTAATTTATCTAAGGTATCCGCATTTACTGTTTTGTTGTGATAATGATAATAAAGTACTTCTTGTCCAAGTTTTACATCCAAACGTTCCAATTCTTGCATTGACATTCGATTCCAAATATCATCTTTTTCCGTATGAATCGTGAAACCTTCTCCATCATCATGATATTCTAATGTGTATTGAAGTCGATTCGCTTCTCCCTTAACTTTGCAATCAAAATCATGGATTGTTGTTCTGGTACCGGACATATATTCTGAATCAACTAATTGCAAATCAGTTATATCTTCAGCGGTCAAAGTATCCTGCTCCAGCTGTTCTCCTAACATCTGCTGTGCTTCTTCAAGATCTGCCTGTCTTTGCTCTTCCTGACGCTCTTCGTACTTTTCCATTTCTTCCGGTGACAAATAATCATCTGTGCGGATTAACTGGCGGACACGTTCTGCAACTTTGTTCCACTTTAATAAAACTTCTACCTCTGGACTGCCAATTTTCCCTTTTGCAAGTTTTAATCCTTTTGCATCATGGGATGCGTCGGAAGCATCTGCTCCTGGTATTCCGGGTGAAGAACCACCTGTTCCATACTCATTTTTCAGGAATTCAGCTGCATCTTTCATATCATGGTGCTCCATGAAATATTCGTAAATCCGGTTACGTCCTCCGGCAGTAATGCCGCCTCTTCTTAGTACTGCATCAATTTCATCCTGTGTGATAAATGAAAGCCCTGGACGTTCTACTCTAAATTGTTGATCCACCCAGGAGAAATCTCTCTGAAGGTCACGAAAACGCTGAAAATATACTGGATTGTGCTGAATTTCCCAACGATGATAATTACTTGGATTTTCATTCATATCCGCTTGTAACCATTCAAACTGCTGATAGATTTCTTTTTTCCCTTCTGGATCTATCCACGCATTCCGTATGATATCCTGCCATTCAGTATAAGACCAGTATTCTTCCGTATTTCTATTTGTATCTCGGAAATGAAGTGCCAGAAGATCTGTCATTTCTTTCTGTTCCTGCTCAATAGCATTATTGGAGATAAGATTATCAACGTAATTTCCCTCCTCATACATATCCCGGATTCTGTCAGCAGCTTCTTCCCACGTAACGATACGGTCAAAGTTTCTTCTTGCAGAGTCACCTCGCCGGATACGGATACCATCGTTGTCGTACCAGATACTGATTTTCTGATTATCTATGGTAAATCCTTTTCCTCCGGTGCCATATTCATCTTTCAGAAAGCTTTGCATTTCTTCATTGTCCAGACCTTCGATCAATCTTGCAGTAATGTGAAACAGCGTATTTTTCTGTCCGCTTCCTGTTCGGAGAATATCGTCTACCACTTCATCAGAAATAAGAAAAGCGGCTGGCTGTCCTAATGCAGCTGCCGCTTTCCTTATTTCTCCTAACTGTTCCTCTTCTGTTGGGAACAGACTTAATTGTAAATAATCTCCTGAATTACCAGTTCCTCTGCCTGTGCTTTGATCTGGTTCATGTGTCTGGTCCAAGCCATTGTGTCTGCCATCTTGTCCGGTGCCGGATCTTTCTCCAGAAGTTCGTTCATCAGGTTGTCTACTCTCTGTCTTGCCTGACTGTCGATCTCCATCAGATGACTGTCCAGACGGTTCTGCAGTGTCATAATGTTGAACCTGGCTACTTTGTGGTTTCTCAGATACTCTTTCCGCATCATTCCGTACTTCCCGATCGTTCCTCTCGTCTCTTCCAGGCTGATATCTGGAATCTGATACTCTCCGTTCTGGCTGTAACTGATCTCTCTCATAGTCTGTTTCCTCCTTATTTTCTTCTCTATCTTCTGTGTTACTTGTTATACTTTCACGAATTAACGTGTTGAATTCATTATAAGCTACTTCTTTTTCTTTTGCAACCGTTTTTAGATCTTTTTCCAGATCATTCAGCACATATCGTCCAATCTGCATCAGGACTGGTCTACTGATCTCGTTGACTGCACTTCCCAGATGTCCTAATATTTTCAGCTGATTGAAGTCCGTAATATGCCGAAAATCCTCTGCATCCAGATATTCCTGTACATCCAGTCCACACCGGTTTAGTAATACATACCAGACACTATTTGTCATCAGTTCCCGAAATTCGACTTCCTGATTCTGTTCGTCCAGTTCTTCCAAAAATGTCCCTGTTACGTCCAGTCTCAGTTCTTCCAATGCATCTGGAAGCCATTCCTGCATACTCTCCTTCGCTGCCTGATGCAGACTTTCAGCAAGTCCTCCTTCTGTATCTTCCAGTGTTAATTGCTCCTGCAGATAATCTGCAACCAGCTGTTCTCCTTCCATTGGAAGATTCCATAACTGAGGATCCTTTCCAAGATTCCTCACTTTATAAGTGTCCTGCACATCAAATACATACCGAAGTTTTGTTTTCGGTCCGGAAGTATTGTCAATCAAGGCAATCCCCTTGGATCCCTTTTTGATCCAGCGGTACATCTTCTGATTCCATATTTCCATGGATGCTACGGCAGTTGCTTCCGGCCGCTGTGCATAAATTAAAAGCTGTTCTGGAAAAGTATACTTATACAGTTTGGATGCAGTGTCAAGAAACCGCATCCATTCCTGCGGACTGGCAGCTACATCTTTTGCCACCTCTTCCGTCAGCTGTTCCATTGCATATAATTTATTTGCCATGTGCTACTCCTTTTCTTCCTCCCATTTTTCTTCTACAACATCAGCAATCCGTTCCATTGCCCTTGTCATAGAAGGAAAATTACTGCTGTTATTTGCTTTTCCAATCTGATCAATAAGAAATTCCGGCATATCTGCTAGTGCTCCGGCAATCATAGCCTTTACCCGGATGTCCTCCAGCATAAGAAGCTCTTTTACACCAAACTCTTCGCCAAATACATCCTGATATCTCCGCAAGTCATCCAAAAGATATTCCGGTTTTAAATCTCTATCCATTTCCTTTCGTTTGTCATCACCATATAAACACCAATCCATATTCTTTTCTCCTCCTACTATATAAAAGTGAGGACTGCTCAACACAGTCCCCTTAAATTATCTTTATTTCTCGTTATAATACTGTGGCAAGGTCTTTCGCCTTATCCTTTGGGATTGTATCTGCCCCTTTTGCCTTGATCTCTGCCTTGGCTTTTTCCAGCTTTCCATGGATTCCACCTTTTGCTTCGGTTTTTGCGGTTACTTTTTCTGCTTCTTTCGCTTTCTCCAGACGTGTTTCCCTGCGTTCCGCATTTTCCATGACTGCTGTCTTTCCATCACAGAACTGAACCTTATCTGAAAGCTGTTCCTGTCTTTCTACCTGCGTCTCATTGACTTCTTTTACCATGGCATTTAATTCTGGTACTTCAAGCATCCCATTATCTGGAAGAATCAGCACCTCATGAATTGAAGATGGAAGAACAAAATAATCGCTGCCAAGACACTCGCCAATCTGCTTACGAATATCTTCCTGCAATAACAGTGAAGCACCATTCATTTTTTGTGTATTTGTCAGACAGAACATTGGATTTTCGATTGCTTCAATATCCAGTTTTTCATGCAGAAGATTTTCCGGCTCTCCACCGAAAATCATAGATTTTACCATTTCATTCATGTCCATCAGAACAACACCACGATTCTGGTCTGCCGCCATTGCGTCTGTCTGAATCTGTTCGGCAGATACTCCCCATTCATTCATCAGCGAAATAGTTACCGGAATACTGCCGATTCCATTTTCATTTTCTTTCAAATTTACTGCATAATAAGCATCGAAATCTCCGTGTTCTGTAACCACTTTATCTGCCAGGCGTTCTTCATTCCATTCTCGGTCACAGATTCTCACCTGCAATTTATCCTTCATTTTCTCATAATCGAAAATATCAGGTACTCCCATGTCAATAAATTCTGCTTTATCCTGTGCCTCAATACGCATATCGGCTACATCACCCACACAGGAATCGGCATCTTTTCCATTTACATATTTCTGATAAAGAGAATCCAGATATACCGTTGGCACTGTTCTCTGGTTCCCTTTTGGAATGGTAATTCCTGTCAGCTTTAACCCATTATTCTTAACTACTTCCTGCAGTTTAATTTCTGCGTCCTTGTACGACTCTGGCAGATACTCCTTTACATTGTCTTTGACATATTCATAAAATTCTTTTCTGTTCATCATACGCTTTTACCCCTTTCTGATCATGTGATGGTTCATTCTTTTTCTGCTGACCATCTGCTCAGCTTTCTTCTGATAAGCCATCATTCTCTTTAAAGTTTTCTCCTGGTTTTTTCGTGCTTCCTGTCTTTTTTCCATTGCTTTCATCATAGTTTTCTGTTCCTTTCTGTGATTTTTTGTATGAAAAAGGGAGCCTCACATAGAAGCTCCCAATCATAACCATTGATTTTGGTTTTCTTATTTGGTTTTCCTTTTTCTGCTGATATAAAGTCCTGCCATACCTCCTGTGGAGATTACCAGAAGCAGGAGCGGCAGCCAGATATTTGTGCTGTCACCTGTTTTCGGTGCATTTGATACCTTTGTCTCTTCATGGGACTGTGGTGTATCCGGTGTGTTCGGTGTTTCTGGAACTTCCGGTTTCTCATTTGTCAGATTGAACGTAACTTCCACAACCGGTGTACTGTCATTCGCATAAGCAAATGTCACTTCATGCTTGGTCTGATCCAGTGTGTATCCGTCCAGTGTCTTTGTTTCCACCAGATAATACTTGATCGCGGTATCATATTTACCGTTCTTAAATGTGGCAATCTCATACAGCTTACTTTCTACATGACCGGCAGCATCTGTCTTTAAGGTTTCCAGTACTTTTCCTTTGCTGTCACGGAGTTCAAATTCTACCCCTTTCAGCGGTTCTCCTGATGATTTATCTGTCTTATTGAGAATCACTTTTCCCTTGGCAGTATCATCTTTCATAGCCACTTTCTGGATTTCTCCGGTATCTTTCACCTCAAATGTCACATCGGCTGTCAGAAGATATCCTTTCGGTGCCTGCTCTTCACGTAAGGTATATTTACCGATTGGCAGTTTTTCGTATATAGTGTGCTTCCTCTGTGGAAGTCCAGCTCTCTACTACCTGATCATCCTTATCGAGAATCGTCAGTTTTGCACCCGGAATCTCAGTTTCTCCTGTGATATCAGTCTTACTGATTTCTACTTTTGTCACATCATCTTTCATCTCATGCTTTTGAATCTCTGCTGTATTCTCTACTTTAAAGGTAATACTTTCTGCAGTAACATATCCATCTGCCGGTTTTGTCTCTGTCATGGTGTATTCCTTACCAACAACCAGTTCTTTGATCACATGGGATTCTTCCGTAGAAGTCCATTCATCTACTGTATTGCCATCTGAATCCGTCACCTTCAGGTGTGCACCTGGAAGTTCTTTACCTGTTGTCAGGTCTGTTTTGGTCAGCTCCACTGTGGTTGGCTGATTTTCAAAAGTAAAGTCGTAGCTTACTTCTGCCTGGTCTTCTCCGGCATATTCAAAGGTAAATTCCTGTACTTCTTCTGTTGTAACAAATCCGTCCGGTGCAAAGATCTCTTTCACATAGTATTTTCCGTCTACCGGAAGATCTGCCGTAAAAGTAATCTGTCCTTTTTCATCCGTTACTCGCTGCTCGATCAGACTGTCTTTCTTAAGGAGTACCTCGCCCTTTGCATTTTTGATATCATCACTGGTATAAAGACCGAAGACACCACCTGCAAGGACACGTTCTGTATCTTTTTCTTTCTTCAGAACCGTAACCTTTACTTTCTGACGGGCATTCTGCCATTTCTCATCATAAGTGATGACTGGTGTGTCCTGATCACGGTAGGAAAGGTCAACATATCTTGGCTCTCCATCCAGCACATAACCATGGGCTGTTTTTACTTCCTTCACATAGTATTTTCCTGCCGGAAGATCTCCCATCTGTGCAATACCATTGGAATCTGTGGTAATGGTTCCCACTTTTTCATCTGCTTTGAAATAATCTTCACTGATACCATCTGCCGCTTTGATATCTTCCGCAGCAAATACATCGAACGTCACATCTGAAAGGCTTCCGGTTACATACTCAAAAAGATGCTCCACGGTACCTTTTACATTGTCCAGAAGTGTCACCTTATCCAAAAACTCTCCATTTTTGTTGATGATCAGAAGTCCTGTCGGAACTTCATCTTTCATCTCTACTTTCTGAATCTCGGCGGTATCTTCCAGTGTGAACTTCACATCCGTTGCTTTCAGATATCCATAAGGTGCCATTTCCTCACGAAGAGTGTATTCCTCTCCAACTGTCAGTCGTTTGATCACATGTGGCTGATCTTTTACAGAAGTCCACTGCTCCACAACATTTCCTTCTTGATCAAGAACAATGAGTTTTGCCCCATCCAGTTCCACACCTGTTGTTACATCAGATTTTGTGATTTCAACTGTTGTTGGCTGGTTCTTTTTCACAGTTTTCAGTTTTACTGTCTTCACATCCTGTCCCTGGTAAGAAGCATCCAGATTCAGAACTTCATCAGAGGATACAAATCCAGCCGGTGCCTTTAACTCTTTCACATAATACTGTCCAAGTGGCAGATCCAGCGTACATACTGCAAGACCACCGTTATCAGAAGTCATTTCCTGTAAGAGTGTGTCTGCTTTCACGATCACTTTTCCATCCGCCTTAATATCCGCTTTGTTATAGATACCAAAGACAGCTCCCTCTACGGTTGCACCATTTTCTGCATCCTGTTTTTCTACCTGGATTGCAACTTTCTGTCGATCATCGCCAACAATCACTTCCTGTTCGATCACAGGTGTATCCTGATCTGCATAGACAAATGCGACATCTGATCTGTCATGGTTCAGGACAAATCCTTCCGGTGCAGTCTTTTCTACTACATAGTAAGAACCAAGTGGCAGGTTATCAGCAACTGCTTTTCCGTCTTCTCCAGTCATTACCGTTGTTACCAGTGCATCTTTTGCATAGATCAGCTGTCTGTTTCCGTTTTCATCTTTCTGATAATCCGGTGTATAGATATTTTCAGCTGCATAGACATGAAATGATGCACCCTTCAGGTATCTTTCTTCATAAACAAAATCCTTTTTAAATCCGGTCAGCATCTCACCTTTTTTATAGATCGTCAACTTTCCTTTTACCGGATGGTTCTTGTAATCTACCGTAATAATGGCATCTCCACTCTCAGAATCCATCTGGTATGCTGTGTTTGCATCCACCGCAATCTCTACATAATTCTTATTAATCGTGTACCCTTCCGGTGCATTGACTTCCTCAATCCTGTAATGTCCGATCTTCAGATTCTTCGGCATAATCAAATATCCCTGGCTGTCCGTAAAATAGGACTTGTGAGTGGTTGTCACTGGGTAAGTTGTTACCTGTTCCACATACTTTTTGTTGTCCAGGTCATATACCTTAAATTCTGTTCCGGCAATCAATACGGATTTCTTCGTTTCATCGTCTTTTTTCACAATTTTCAGTTTTGCCTTAAACTCTTCGTCCAGAAGCACTCGCCAGATCTGCGGCTCATTTGGATGATGCTCTGTGATATTCACTTCAAAATCATCGACTGGCTTGTAATTATGCGGTGTTGTAGTTTCACGCACAATATAGCTTCCAAATGGTAATGGAATACTGCAGGCATACCCTTTTTCATCTGTGAAAATCTCAGTTGCTCCATTTTCTCCGCTCACTACTGGTTTTGCAGAATCAAAATCATAGCTTCCATCTGCTTTCTTTGTAAGGGAAGATTTCAGATAAACTGTAAATCCAGCTCCGGATAATAGATCTGCATCGGTCTTTCCATTGTTGGCTGCTTTGATGACCTGGAATGGCTGTTTGATGACCTGCTCACTGGAAGTGCATTCTCTTTTCACTTCTGCTGTCATATCTCCTTCATAACTGCACACAAGATCATGCTCTTCTGTATCTGCCAGGTATCCGGTCGGCGGTGTGATCTCTTTGATATAATATTTACCAAGATATAAGCCATTTACAGAAGACTGTCCTTTGTCATCTGTTGTAAGAGAAGCTACCTGTTCTCCTGCTTTATAAATAGTTCCAGTTGCTCCATCCGGATGCACGATATCTTCACGGGCATACAAACCATAAACTGCACCTTTCAGTGTGGCATCTCCCTGTGGTACTGCTTTTCCTGTTTCTTTATCAACTTTGAATAAATTGATCTTTGCTGTCACCCGGTCATTGCTGAAGGTATGGGCAAATGATACGGTTGCTTCTTTATCATTGGTGTAAGAAAACTTGAACGTATACACATCTTCTGTATTTCTTGCATAGCCTTCCGGCGCATGATCTTCTTTTACAGAATAGGAATATCCAATCGGAAGATCTGCTGTGAATTTTGCAGTTCCATCTTCGCCAGTAGTTGCTTTCTCAATCAGTGTTCCTTTTTTCACAACAACTGTTCCGTCTGCATTTCTGATGTCATCGGATGCATACAGAGCAAAAATTCCGCCTTTCAGTGGTTTCTTGGTGTCTTTATCCTGTTTTACTACGGAAACATCTGCTTTCTGTCTCTCGTTGTTAAAAGTCACATCTGCAAATACAACTTCTTTGTTCTGACCAGCATAAGTTAGAGTCACTGACTTTTCTTCGCTGCCGTTATAGAAGGAGTCCGGTGCTTTTGTTTCTTTTACCACGTAGGTTCCAAGATGCAGGTTTTTCAGTGTGACAGAACCATTCTCACCTGTTGTCAGGTTTTCTTTTACAAGGTCACCTTTGCTGTACACTTTTGTGCCATAAGCTGTTACGATATCTGCCCCGGCATACACGTTATACACTGCATTTTTCTGTCTGCGGTTTTCATACTGAAATACCGTTCCATTTTCACTGACATCTGCTCCAGTCAGAACCTGTCCTTCTTTATAAATGGTAAGCTCTGCCAGCTGTTCCTTATTTTCCACGGTTACAGCTGAGGTCTTACTTGCTACCAGTTTTACATTTGTTGCCGTTGCATTTACTACATATCCCTGTGGTGCTGTGATCTCTTTCAGATAAACGGTATCCTGTGTCTTGATGATCGTAACAGAAGATTTTCCATTCTTATCTGTTGCCGGCATCTGAGTGATCAGCTTTGTACAAGCCTCATCGCTGTATACACCGAATACTGCACCTGCAAGATTGACATCCGCTGTATCGTCTTTCTTTACAATTTCGATCTTAGCCTGTTCAATCCAGGACACCTTTAAGCTTACATATTTTTCATCAACAACACCTTCTCCAAATACAAATGCCAAATCCTGAACACTTGCATTCGTAGTCAGTTTATATGCTGAGTAATCTTTTGTAATACTTCCCTTCATTTTTACAGAAAAAGTAGCATTTACATCTTTTGTCTGTGTCAGAGGCGCTGAAAGATAAAACGTGGTTCCTCCTCCAATTGTTACGCTTGCACCTGCCGCACTTACATTTCCAGTAGATACATTATGGAGCTTTACTCCCTTTGGTAAGTCCATTGTGATTTTCTGCTGGGAAGATGCGTTGAACTGAATGTTCTCCGTTCTCTGAACATTTCCATCTACATAAGCTTTTACATCCGGCTTTGAAAATGACATCGCTACATCTGGTATTTCCGGCTTATTCACACAATAATTATAGAGTTCTTTTGCCAAAGCCTCTCCTGTAGCATTTGTTCCATAAAATGCATCACTACTTCCGTTGGCATAGGATGCAGCCATGTGAATAATGATGAATCTTTTTCCTTCTGAAAAATCCGTGTGTTTATTCGCAAAAAAGCTTTCACTTCCTGCGGCATCTGTACCGTAATAACACACTTTTGCTAACGCCTGATTGTCTCCAATCTTTGTGATTGTATAATTTCCAGATCCTGGTCCAGGTTTTGCTGGCTGTACACAATACGCAGTTGCTCTGACGCTTCCGTAGCTGATATAGTACGGCTCTGTCAGATAGGTTCCAAGATTATAATCTGCATATCTATACAGAGGTCCTTTTTCGATTGTTACCTGCTGTGTACTCCTTGCTGAATAAGCCGAAACTGCTTCAAATGTTACAATCTCTCCTTCTTCCATAGCATCAAGATCCACACCTTCGTCTCCTGCCTGTTCCAAAACATCATGAAGCTCTAACCCTGATTCTTCATCATAGGTATCCTGATTCTGTGCCTGCTCTACCAAATCATCAAATTCATCAGCGTCAATATCGGTAATCTCCGAGTCTGATTCTGACTCCTCCGCTTCTTCTGTCTGCTGTTCACTGCCAGCTGTTTCGGACTCAGTCACTGCTTCACTCCCTGCCGCCTCTGTCTGTACTTCTGTTTCTTTATCACGCACAATCAGTTTTCGGCTGATCTGATACTTCGGATGCTCCTGATTTACCGGTTCCACATAATAGACCGCTTTGTAAGTGTCCGCATGATCTGTCGTAAAATCCTCATTCTTTTCGTTCTTTGCTTCCTCAAATGTGACTTTAACCTTGTTATCATCCTTGATTTCCAGTCCTGTGTAGTCTGATTTCACATCAAATACACTGCCTGTTTCGATTTCATAGTCTTTGGCAGTCACCACCTCATCTTCATCCAGAAGGTCTTTCACTTCCTCATAAAGTGGAGGTTTTTCCTCTGGCTGGATCTCCGCTGCATATGCAGTCATCGGAGATAACACTGTACTAAGCATTGTCATGCCTGCCAGCAAGCCAGATACTACTTTTCTAAAATTACCTTTTTTCTTCATGCTAAGTTCCTCTCTTTCATAATATTTGTATTAAAACAGACAGTCCTTAGACTGCCTGCAATACACTACTTATCGTTGCGGGAAACTCAGATTGAACTGCACATTTCCCTCGCCGGGATCAATCATCTCCACTGTTGCTTCATACTGTCTCCCTGTTTTTCTGGATACCAGATCCTTATAATGGATTTTTCCTTTAGACAGGAACTTCTTTGCTGCCGCCTTATCCATCTTTTTCCCCTGGCTTGCAAGGAATTTATCATTCTTCCATAAGGCAAAAGCACAGTTCCGGTCAGAACAGTAAAAGTTTACTTTTCCTTCCCTGACATCAGCTCCACAGCGGGGACATTTGCCAATGACTTCTCCTTTTGCTTTTCCCTGAAACTGCTCTTTCTTTTCTTCTGAAATCCCTGATATCTGGCAACCAGTTCCTGCATCAGCTCTGTAATCCCATTTAGGAATTCATCTGCTGTCTCTGTATTCTGGGCAATGTGATTCAATGCCATTTCCCACTCTGCTGTCATCTTCGGAGATTTAATCTCATCCGGCAGAACCGTAATCAGTACATTGCCATCATCTGTCGGCACCAGATTTTTCTTTTCCCTTTTCACAAAACCAGACTGAATCAGTTTTTCAATGATTGCTGCCCTTGTTGCCGGTGTGCCAAGTCCTTTCTTTTCTGTATCTTCGGTCAGTTCTTCATTCCCTGCACGTTCCATCGCAGAAAGCAGGGTATCTTCTGTGTACTGTTTCGGTGGCTGTGTAAAATGCTCCGATACAAAAGAATCACAAGGACCGTAATGCTTGCCATCCCAGATATCCAGCTCCGGCTCTTCTTTTTCACTCTTTACGCCAAAGAACTGTTTCAATTTATTTTCGATCGACTTGAATCCTTCCTGTCTTTGTTTTCTTTGCTGAGAGATAAAACGTATGATAATTACAGGTAATCTGGCATTTATGGCTTTCATAAATATAAGGATCTGCGGTTGCTGTCAGTACCCTGGCACTGATCAGATACAAAATCTTGCAGTTTCGTTCTTTCAGTTTACCTATATCTGCCTTTGCTACTTCCACGGTCGGAATAATTGCATGGTGATCAGATACTTTCTTTGAATTTAATACCTTACTCACGTCTGGCTGATATTCCAACCCTTCGGCATAGGGCATTTTCCCAAGTAACATCTGAATCAGAGTTTCTGTGCTTTCTCCCATCTCATCTGTCAGATACTGGCTGTCTGTTCTCGGATAAGTAACAAGCTTCTGCTCATACATCTCCTGCACGGCATCCAGCGTCTGCTGTGCGGTATAACCAAACATTCGATTGGCTTCCCTCTGTAAAGTTGTCAGATCATAGAGCTTCGGTGGGCGGACCATTTTCTCCTTCACATCATCCTTTTCCACTTCGCACATACGCTCCAGGCAGTCCGCAGCCACTTTGTCTGCATCCTCTTTTTTCTGAAAATGCTCTGTAACCGCATCCATATCGTCAAACTTGATATGAGCCATATAATATTTCTCTTTGGTAAATTCCTTGATCTTCTGATTTCGATCAACGATCATAGCAAGTGTTGGTGTCTGCACTCTTCCAACTTTCAGATTCTGGTTATACAGAACGGAAAAAAGACGGCTCGCATTGATTCCCACCAACCAGTCTGCCTTTGCCCTGCAAAGTGCCGACTGATAGAGACTGTCATAACACGAACCGTCTTTTAATGACGCAAATCCATCTTTAATTGCCTGTTCTTCCATAGATGAGATCCAGAGCCGCTTCATCGGTTTTTGACATTCTGCCTGCTCATATACCAAACGAAAGATTAACTCTCCTTCACGTCCTGCATCAGTAGCACAGATTACTTCATCTACTTTTGAATCTCTCATCAGTTTTTTCAAGATTCCGAACTGCTTCTTTGTTCCCTCCAAAATCTTGTGTTTCCAACATTCCGGCACAATCGGCAGATCTTCATATCTCCATTTTTTATATTTTTCATCGTATTCCGATGCATCACATAATCCAACCAGATGTCCTACGCACCAGGAAACGATATAACCGTTTCCCTCCACGTAGCCATCTTTTCTTGTTCTGGCTCCAAGCACGGAAGCCAGTGCCATCGCAACCGATGCTTTTCTGCAATCACTAATTTCATTTACTCCTGCTCCTCTTCTTCATCTTCCAGCACATTATCGTCAAAATCTTCATCTCTCAGGATTTCCGGTTCTGTACTTTCTTCCTGCTCATCTGCATCGTCTACTTCCCGCTTTTCAGACTCTGAATCTTCGGATTCATCTTCATCCTCTTCCATCTCATCCTCGTCATCATATTCATGCTTTGGTTTATAGACTTTGAAGTAATATCCTCCTGCCGCAGCTCCGACTGCAACCAGTGCAATCAAAAGATACGTTCCAAATGGACTTTTATCTTCAGGCATCTGAATATCATCCTCTACCTTATCTTTCTCGGCTGACTCTGTCGTTTCCGGCTTTTCTTCCTCTGCTTTTTTCTCTGGTTCTGCATAAACCGTATCTACTTCCGGAAGTGTCACCGAATCAGAAAGTGTAAAGTTCATCAGATCTTTTTCACTGACTTCTGTAAGAAAATACACATTATCCTGAGATTTTGAATTGTCGATGATCAGATAAAAAATCTTACCACTCTTAGTTGAAATGGTATAAAACTCTTTTGTGCCTTCCGTAGCTGTTTTAGTAACAGAATCTGCTGTCTCGCCTTCTTTATTAAGCTGTTTCTCAATACCTGTCACTGTCCGATCATCCACAGTTCCTTTTGCATCTGTTGGCTCAGAAGCCTGTGCATCCTGCGGAAGTGGTGAAGTCGTTGTTTTCTCAGTCCCAGTTGCATCTGCACTGGTCGTGGTTGCCATCGCCCCATTGCTGTCACTTGAAGTTTTCTGTTTCTCTGCCTGCTTCTTTGCCCATTCATAATAAGGATTCTGCAACACATACTTTTCAGAAGTATTTCCGGCACCATCCGTTACCGTGATTTCAATCTGCTTTGTTGTGAAATCTTTCTGTGTCAGCTGGACTCTCAGCATCCCGTCCTTTAAATCTGTGTAAGTGGTGCCATTGACTGTTACCGCAGAAATCCCGGATACTGTATCATTCCCCTGAATCGTTAGCACACCATCTGTCAGGGAAGCAGAGAGTGTCGGCTTTTCTGTGTCATAACACTTAATAGAGCGATTCTGCTCATAGACCTTCCCCTCACTATCAGTCACACGCACGTACACTGTCTGATTTCCAGTGATCGTGATACTTCCACTTCCAGTTACATCCTGCCAACTTCCATCTTTTCCTGCTTTTGCTTCAATCTTTGCTATTGAGAAACCTTCCGGCATATGGCTGGCATCTACCGTAACAGCAATGGTTGTTTCTCCCTGTTTCCAGCCATCCGGTTTCTCAATCGTGATTGCAGGTGTGGTATTCTCAGTTGCATAAGCAGTCTGTGTCTGGAGCAAAGGGGTTGTCAGGCAAAGAAATGTCGTTGCTGCAAGCAAGCTCTTTTTTACCCTGTTTTTAGTAATTGTTTTCTTCTTCTGTTTCAGTTTTTCCAGATTCATCATCGGCTTTTGTTTCCTCCTTCTGTATTTCTACCCTGCCGGGCAGTTCATTTTCATTCTCTTTTTGAAAGCTTCCAATTCCGGAATACTCATATCCATTGCACGGATAATTCTTACAATTTCCAAATTTTCCGCTTCTGTTTTTGCAATCTCCGCAGCCTTGAACCGCTTTAAATCTGCTTCATATCTGGCTTTGGATGCTTCCATTTTTTCCTTGGCTTTCTCATAATCCGCCGTTGCTTTTTCAAGACTTTTCATCGCTTCTCCTTTCCGGACGGCTGATGCAGCCGCCCTTTTTTCTTACCATCGTCCAAATCCATAGAAATGGCTTTGCCAATATGGTGAATTAATGGACGTGTACTGCACCGGATGTCCACAATGGATCATCTGACCATTGCCTACATAGATTCCGATATGCGTTACCGGCTCCCCTGCGTCGTAAGTTCCAGTAAAGAAAATCAAATCTCCCGGCTGTGCCTCCGACTGGGATACTGGTGTACAAATGTTGTACAATCCCTGTGCTGTCAGCCTTCCAGTATTTCTTACCCCGGAATGGACCAGACAGTAACTGACAAATCCGGAACAATCGAATCCACTTGGGGAATATCCACCCCACACATACGGTGTTCCGAGATATTTTGCCGCTTCTTCTAGTAATCGCTGTGCCGCTTCACTGGTGTATTCATCGCCACCAAAAATGGAACCTTCTCCTGTTTCCAGATAAAAGATCGGGTTTAACCGTTCTCCATTTTTTAACAGTTCAATATGAAGATGGCTTCCAGTGGAATTTCCAGTATTTCCTACCAGACCAATTTCATCTCCTTTGGTAACAGATGCACCTGCAGATACACTCCGGCTGCTTAAATGTGCATACCGCAGTTCATAGCCTTTACTGTCCTTGATCACAACATAATTGCCATAGCTGTCGTTATAAGCAGAAGTTGTAACCGTTCCGGTCAGCCCTGCCATTACTTTTGTTCCCTCCGGTGCTCCGATATCCATCCCATTATGAAGCTGATTTGCTCCTGAAATTGGATGAATCCGATATCCATAATAGCTTGTCACACTGGAATACCAGTTAAAATCAACCGGTGTCGCAAACATCTGTAGATTACCCTTCGTATCGTTATAGGCACTAAACAGTTCTTTCTGGAAAAATCCCAGCCTTTCCTGACAGATCGACATCAGATTTCCACTGTTTAAGGTGACATTCAGCACATCTACATCTCTTGTCCTGGTCACTTCCACTTCCTGGCTTCCATTATCATCTGCCAGATAACATTCCCAGGTCTTATGCCCATGTGCGGATGCTGCCGCATGACTGTCATAATAGACATCAAACTGTACACCGTATCTTGCGAAAGCTCCGGTATCTTCTACCGTATATTCGACACCATTCATTACCACCTTTGTTCCCATTGGAACAAACGGATTGGAAGCATCTACTGCTAAGGTATGATTGGCTGTTGGATATGCTCCACTGGCAGTCGGTCCTCCGCTCCAAATACCACAACAGATTGGACAGTTACAATATCCACTGGTAACAACTTGTCCCAAAGATTCTCCAACTCTTACAGTTGCTGTCTCTGTCACAGTCTCATTGACTGCTTCTGTTTCTAACCGATACTGCAATGCAAAAAGAGCATCCAGTTCCGGCTTGACCTGTTCAAAAGTAAATTCTTCATACTTTGCTGACAGATAACTGATCAGGATAAACGGATCATGCTCAATAGGTCCGATGTTATATCGGTATTCCTCATGTCCTGGTTCTTCAGATTCCATGTTGTTGATCCGCTCCTGCAGATTAGCTTCCAGCTGTGTATAATACAATTCTGCTTCCCGGATTGCCTGATCCGATGACATATAACTGGTTCCCGTGTAAGTGATCACATTTTGTAAAAACACTGCAGAGCAAGACGTGACATTCGTTATAATCAGAAACATCAATCCGATCAGAACTGCTACACTGATATACACCTTCCGGTTTTCCTTAAAGAAGTTGGTGACTTTGCCGCCAATCTTCTTGATATAATCAATTGTACCTTTTGTAGCTGTTCCTACTGTCTGTTCACTTCGCTTCGCTTTGGCATAATCCCGTTTGATCTGTTGCTTCTGAATCTGTTTTTTCAGCTTCTTCTGCTCCTGATGGGATGCAGCCTGTGCCTGTTTCTCTTCCTGTCTTTCAAGTCTGCTTCTTTTTCTGGATGCCCTCTGTTGCCTGCGTCTGGCACTTCTCTGTTCCAGCCGGTAAACACCTTCGCCACTTTCTTCTAACTTATGGGCACCTTCTACCGCCGCATTATCGTCTTCATTTTTACTGATCTCACGGTGCAATGCTGCGGAAGTTGCACTTCCTGCTTTCTTGACAACAGAAGTTTTTTCTTTTTTCACAGATTCTCCTTCACCAAACTTCAAACGCGATTTTTTCTTTCCAGGAGTTTCTCCTTCATTTGCCTGATAGACCTGTGCTTTCTTGGAATGCTGCTTTGCTTCCTTTTTCTTTCTTGCTTCTTCATAAGAAAACTTTTTGGCTTTTTCTTTCTGTTTCTGATGGCGGAAATTGACTCCATCCGTATCCATCTGGTTCAATTTCTCCATATCTTTGTCATTTTTCACAGAAGCACCAGTTTCCTCATAAGCAAATTTCAAACGCTGTTTTTGTTTTGGCTTTTTGCTGCCGCCGGTCTGATTTCTCCGGCTGTCTCCTCTGTTTTCTGATAGATCAGCACGTTTTTCTTTCAGTCTCCCTGACTGTCCGGCTTCAGATTTTTCTGCAAGTCTGGATTCTTTTCCGACTTCAGCACGAATCCTTTTCCGGTTTTGCTGCTTTTTATTTTGTCCAAAATCCTCACTTTGCTTCTCTGTCCGTATCAGTTCCGGTGCATCTCTGGATTTTTGCACAGAGGGACGAATATTTTTCCCACTCCGTTCAGACTGGCGGGAAGACTTAGCCACAAGGCTTAATTCTTTTTCCCCCTGTTTTCCTCCCATCTGCACATCACTGGCACGGTTACTGACACGAACAGAAGATTTATCCGTCAGGTTTTCTTCCACCAGACCATCCTTGGTCATCTTCTGGACTTTCTTATCCCTGACTTTCATTCTCTGTTCTGCCACTACTTACTCCTCCTTCTTCGGATACCCTTTCCCTGCCTGTAATAAACAGAGAAAAGCGATGCCAAAAACAGCACCGCCACTAAAAGTTAATACATATGAAATTGCTCGTAACATTGTTTTCTCCTTTGATTTAACCTGCTTCAGAAGTTTCCTCCAAGCGGGTTGTCATGATTTTATAGAGGGAATTCTTCGGAAATCTGTCTATGAATGGGATAATGACATTTCCATAGAACAGAAGTCCTTCACCTTCATTACTGTTGGTGACATAGGACAGCTGGGTTGGTGAGATATTCAGCTGTTTTGCCAGAATCTGCCTGTCTCCGGAAGCCTGGTTGAGCATATAAATAAAATCCGAATTTTCAAAGATATTCTCGATTTCCCTGGACGACAACAAATCCTTAATATTCTGGGTGATACCCGTCGGAATACCTCCCCATTTACGGAATCTCTTCCAGATCTCCACACTATAAGCTGCAGTCTGCTCTTCTTTTAAGAGAAGATGGAACTCATCCACATAATATCTTGTGGACTTATGGGCAGAACGGTTCATTGTCACCCTGTTCCAGACCTGATCCTGAATTACAAGCATCCCTATCTTTTTCAACTGTTTTCCCAACTCCTTGATATCAAAACATACAATGCGGTTATTGATATCCACGTTTGTCTGGTGATTAAACACATTCAGAGAACCTGTAACATAAATTTCCAGTGAAGTTGCCAGACGCTGTGCTTCCGGCTCCTCCTGCTTTCTCAAAAGATTGTACAAATCCTCAAGAACCGGCATTTTCTCCGGTACCGGATCGGCAAGATATTCCTGATACACCAGTCTCACACATCGGTCTATAATTGTTTTTTCCACCGGTTCCAATCCATTCTTTCCTCCGACAATCAGTTCACACAAAGACAAAATAAAATCTGCTTTCAATGACAGTGGATTATCTTCCTCGGAATAATTCAGGTTCAGATCCATTGGATTGATATACTGATCTGATACCGGGGAAACCCGTACCACCTGCCCGTGCAGTGCCTGCACCAGTGGGGAATACTCGGCTTCTGGGTCGCATATAATAATGTCATCCTCAGTAATCAGGAAGCAGTTGGTGATTTCCCTCTTGGCAGAAAAGGATTTACCGGAACCCGGTGTACCAAGAATCAGTCCGTTTGGGTTTTTCAGGCGCTTTCGGTCAACCATGATCATATTGTTGGAAAGTGCATTCAGACCATAATAAAGAGCTTCCCCCTCCTGAAACAACTCTTGTGTCGTAAATGGTACAAAGATTGCTGTTGCAGATGTGGTAAGCCCCCTCTGGATTTCTATTCGGTTTACTCCAAGCGGAATACAGGACATCAGTGCTGCTTCCTGCTGATAATCCAACTGCTTTAAGGAACAGTTATATTTCTGTGCAATGCCCTGCACCTGGAAAATATTGTTATCCAGCTTCTGACGTTTCTTTGCCGTATTCATCACCAGAACCGTCACAAGAAACATACGCTCATTTCTGGACTGCAAATCTTCCAGAAGATTCTTCGCTTCTTCCCCGTAGGTCACAAGATCAGATGGAAGCACATCCATGTCATAACCTGACCTTACTGCTTTCTTCTGCTCTTCAATTTTCATCTTATCCAGATCAGATATTTTTCCCTTGATCATCTTGATTGCCGAACTCTGGTCAATAGATTGGATATGGATATTGACATTGATGCTGTCATCCACATCCAGAAAATCCGCAAGCATCCGGTCTGTCAGCTCCGGTGCCAGAATCTGCAGATAACTCACGCTTCCCATCGTTCTTCCCATCAAAAATGTCTGATTCTTGGAAAAGTTAAAGGAAGTCGGTGCAATAAAATCTTTGGTCTTTAATCCGGTTTCCGGCAGCATCTTATACTGGAACTTAAATGGCTCGATCCGATCCTGGTTGAACACATGGTACATAATTTCCAGCCTTTCCAGACCATTTAGGGAATGTGCCTGTGCTCCCAGGATCTTAAAGTTGTTTAAGATATCTGTTTCGATTCTTTCAAGCCTTGGTCTTGCCACTTTCAGGCTTTCCGCTTCGATTCCAAAAGTGATATACTTTGTCTTCACCAGACCATTATTTCCTTTTGAAAGCTGATTTTTCAACATAGTACGGTACTCATCACGAATGGCATTGAAGTCATCGTTCTGATCAGGAATGTCAATGCTTTTCTCAAATTCTGCCACATCCACCTGCTGATTGATAAAGGACAGCTGCACACTGATGGAAGAATCAAAGTAATTTAAGAAATCACAGTAATTTTCAAATATCGTGGTTTTATCCTCATTTAAAGCAAGCTGATAGTTGATATCATAAAACTGAATTGTTTTAGAAAAAAAGGTCTTTGTCACCTGACAGATACCATCCTGCAGCATCCGAATATACGGAATACTCTGCTGTGCAGTTGTAGGAATGTTTTTCTGTTTCCTACGATCCCGTTCCTGCTTCTTCCTACGCTTTTCCTGTTCTCTTTCTTTTCTGCTTTTTTTGTTTCTTCTTTCCTGACGGTTTCTTTTTTCCGCCAGGGACAGACGCTCCTGCTGAGCCTCCTGCTTTGTCTTTTTTGCCATCCGGCACACCCTCCTTTTTTACAAGGGTGGAAATCTCCTGATAAAAATTCTCTGTCTTATATGTCTTACCGCCGGACAGATAAACTTCTGTCGAATGATATTTGCCACCACTTTTTCAAATGGAAGCCCGTCTTTTTCATACATTGCCATGAAGAAAAATGGAAGCATGATCGTTACCATCAAGATGGCTGCGATACTGGAACCGATTGGTTTTCTCATGAACAGATAAAACGGAATTCCCACAACTGCGGCAAGTGAAAAGAAAATCAACTGCCGCTTTGTCAGATTTAACGCTACTTTTGTTTTGACCTTGGTAAGGTCTTTTGGTACTGGTACATACGCCATGGTATGCGCTCCTTTCCTGCCCATTAGTGGGCATTGAATATTGATTTGCTAAGGCTTCCAGTCTTGAATAATGAAAATGCAAGAATTACGGTATACGCCGCCACTGAAAACATTGCTACATGAAGGTCACTGGATATGGTCATTGCATTGACCAGAACTGCGTAGATTCCCACGCAGACCATCATGAAGAATCCCTGAAATGCCAGTGCGAACAAGCCTTTTAAATAGTTGTTTCCGATATTGCCCCATTCCTTATTCGTCATGGTGGCAAACGGAATTGGTGCTATGGAAGTATAAAGTAGGGTAAGAACCCGGCGCCTTACCATATCACTATGGCCGGTTTCCGAGAACTCCCCTCCGAACCGGACTTACACCTCTCGATGTATCCGGCTCTCCAGATGTCAGTCTAACTTTCCTGCGTGTAACTTATCGTGGCAGTCAATGCAGAGTGCCATTGTCTTGCGCTTACGCCCAATCATGGCGATTTCCCATTGTTTTCTGCCACTTAAATCTTTGAGTTTTCGTATATGGTGTATTTCAAGCGGCACATTCTCTGCGCCACACCACTCACACCTGTTTGCTTGCAGTCTTTTTATAAGGCTATTACGCCCATAATTCTCAAAAATTCTTGCTACTATATCAGGATTTCCGCTTTCTACTTTAGTGTCCCGGCGGAACCCATTATTGTAAAACAATACCTTTCCGACCTTGCCGTTTTTCTTCGGATATTCCACAACAAAATCTTTTCCTTGACGGTACTTGCGGATAATTCTGCTGATTCGTGTCCGATATTTTCCAGCAAAGGTTTTGAGCATACTGTATCTCATTACATAGTAGAAGTTATTGAGTACAGACACGTTGTTTGCAAGTCGGTAGTAGTTATACAATCCACGGATTTCTGCGTTGTATTGGTTTAGGATTTCCAAATCGTCCAAGTGCAACAGGCGAGTACGCCGGACAGGCTCCCAAACCTCTTTGTTTCCATTTTGTTTGTCGTATTTAATCTTGAGGGCATTGTAGGAGAACAATCGTTTTACCCACTTATCATGGGGAACATAAAGTAAGACTTTTCCATTGTTTACCCGTCTGGTAGCCCCGGTTTTGGTCTTTTTGTTGTGTTCGCTTTTGGCGATTGTGACCTCATATCCCAAGAACTTCGCAGCGTCGTGTCCATGAGTAATCAATGTCTTTTCCTCGGACATTTCCAGATGGAGTTTGTCCCGGATAAAGTAGCCTACATCTTGTTTAATCTGTTCTGCGTCCTCTTTGCTGCCGATAACTCCGATTAAGAAATCATCGGCGTATCGGATATAGCAAAGCCGTTTATAGCTATCGTCCATCTGGTCGCTATACGGTATAGATTTCAGACTACGCCGAAGTTCCCGGATTTCTGCAATTAAGCCCTCTCTTTCTTCCACGCTCATTTTAGAGATATTTCTTTTAAGCCTTTGTTCTTTTCCTCGGCAGACATCCAATTTCTTCTTGAACGCAGGATTGATTTTACGGCGGTTTCCGCAGTTGAATTTCTCTGCATACTCTGCCATATAACTGTCCAGTTCGTTCATGTAGATGTTTGCAGGATAGGGCTGATGATGGAGCCTTGCGGAGTTCCGGAATAAGTATTGTGGTAATTCCAATCCTCCATATATCCAGCTTTCAAGAACTTCCAGAGCAGACCGATGAAATATTCATCTGCAATCCGCTTTCGCAAAATAGCAATCAACACATGATGGTCTACGTTGTCAAAACAGCCCTTTATATCTCCCTCAACGAACCACTTTGTCCCCGTAAAATATTTCTGCACATATTTGAGTGCCGTATGACAGCTTCTGTTTATACGGAAACCGTGGGAATAGTCGCTAAAGGTTGGCTCATAAATACTCTCTAAGATGAGCCGCACCACCTCCTGTATCAGTTTATCGTCGAATGACGGTATCCCCAGAGGACGCATTTTCCCATTGGATTTCGGGATATACGTTCTCCTTGCCGGGTTAGGCTGATAACTAAAATCCCGCATCTTTTCAATGAGGGCGTTTATCCTTGCCATTCCCATTCCGTCAATGGTTTTGCCGTCTGTTCCGGCTGTCATGTTGCCTGGTTTCGCCTGTATCCGCTGATATGCCAGCAGATAGAATTGTGGATTGTACAGGTTGCGGTATAACCGCTCGTACTTGTAACTCTTGTTACACGCCTTGGATTTTAGGCTTTCCAACACATTTTCAGGACTTCTCATAATGCCTCACGCACCTTTCCTTTTTATGAATTGGTTGACATCCTGCCTCCCTTCGCCATGTAGACGGCTTTCCCGCCCTCGGACTACTACGGAGGCTCCGTTGCCATGCCGGATATTCAGCGTCATCTTTCTTGGGTTTTTACCCCTTGAAATTTATCGCCTTGCGGCATTACGCATAGCCGGATAGTTCCGGCGTTCCGGTTTAGGCAATCTCCAGTTAGACACTTTGGGATAAGCGTATTGTGATGTCGGTAGTGGGTTTTCGTCCTTTTCCGCTTACTGCGGCTGGCTGTCATAAGTATCGTGCGGTCTGTGTTTACCTGTCACATTCCGCTATGACATACGGCGAATACAACCATCCTGCGCCGCCGGGTCGAGTATCCCGCCTCGGACTACCCTTAAAGCAGTTTAGCCTTGCTCCTCATTCACAATGTTGCGTCTTGCCGCTCAGTCGTGGGTAGATGGTTTTCCCAACTCGCGATTTTTCCGATACGCTATTGTCCCCCTTGTGGTTTCCCTCCGGGGTAAATCGGATGACGCTAAAGTGACGCGTTTCACGTCTTTGATACTTTTCTTTACCGGCTTGCTAAAGCCGGATTCCCAAAATGTCCGCGCACCGCCTTTGGATGAAAAGCGGCGCTTCTGGACGCGCGGTAAATTTCTATCATTCTTCCGTACAAAATAACGGTTATAATGATTGACAGAATCCGCATGGTAATACTGATCAACAGCGTTTCCATGGATAACAAGAACAAATCCCCCAGTTCCATGTCTTCCAGTGCATCCACAATCCTTGCGATTGCTTCCGATGCGTCCACTGCTGTGTTTCCGGAAATTACTCCGGCGGCATTGTTGACCACATGCTGGCCAACGTCAAAGACCGCCATCGTGATATTGAACGTATTTGTCACCAGATAAATGGCTACATACGCTTTGAAGATCCAGAGGAAAATGTTATAAGTCTCAAATTCATGGAAATTGTTTTTCTGCGTTACCATCGTAATCAGTTCATAGCACAGGACAAATGTGATGATCAGCCCGCAATAGGGACGATCACCGTCTGGGAAATGTTCTGGATCAGATTAAAAATCCCTGCATTCCATCCCTGCGGTGTCTGTCCCACCTGCCGGCTATGGTTCCCACCTGCTCATTGACAGACGTGAACATGTTATCCAAACATGACTTGATAAGTCCGATCAGGATATCCATTATTGCTTCCGTAATTCTCTCAATGATGGTATTCATCTACCACTCCTCTTAAGAGAACAATGTTGCCAGCTGTGGAATCAGGGTAGTTCCCAGCAGCATAATTCCGGCACCAGCCATCAGCTGTTTGATGCCCTGGCTCTTAGCGCCGGGATTGTCATTCCCATATCCTTCCAGAAGGTTTACGACACCCCACACGCCAAGACCTGCGCCGATTGCGACTACAAGAGTTTTTAAAGTTGTAATTGCACTGCTAAAAAATGCCATATACATTCACCAAAACTGACTTCTTTCAGGTGTTTACGGGAATGAAAAACACCGACTAAAAAGTCGGCGCACCTAATGTCAGTTATTCCTTTCCTCATTATTTTCCATTCATTCCCAAGGTTACTCCGACAGTTCTACATGAATCACTTCCACCTCTTCTTCGGGTTTCGGTGTGTACTGCGGATTTAACTCTTTCTCTACTTTGTACCGGTTCTTCTCGTTTTCATCTGCAAGAAGCCGATAGTTTTTGTGTTTCGTGATATCATATTTATCCGAGAAAAATGGTCTGGCACCACGGATCTGCAGGATACATTTTCCTCCATCCATGACTGCAATCTCATCTTCCGTCATCAGCTGTTTGCCTGTTTTCTGGTAATTCAATCCAAAGGACTTCTGATTACTCCTCGTCTCCGAAGTGTTATACAGGTCAATGGTTTCCTTCCCCAGAAGCTCACTCATTTCCTTTAAGGTAGTTTTCTCTTTTCCACCAAGGAATAGTGTGGTATCACAGTTGCCCAGAATGGTATCTGCACTATCCTTATACATTGCCTTTAACTGACTCTGGGACTGCAAAATAATAGAAGCAGAGATTTCCCTGCTTCGTATGGTTGCAATCAGCTTGTCAAACTGAGGAATCTGTCCGATGTTGGCAAACTCATCAGCGATGACACGCACATGCACCGGAAGTCTTCCACCATATTCATCATCTGCCTTATCGCAAAGCAGATTGAAAAGCTGTGACTGTAACATGGCAATCACAAAGTTAAAGGTTGTATCTGTGTCGGACATAATCAAGAACAAGGCTGTTTTCCTGTCTCCGATCTTATCCAGTTCCATTTCATCGTAAGACATGATCTCACGAAGTTCTGCGATATCAAATGGGGCAAGTCTGGCTCCACAGGATATCAAAATACTTTTCGCTGTCTTTCCAGCCGCCATTTTATATTTTTTATACTGTCTGACCGCAAAGTGCTGCGGATCTCTTTCTTCCAGTTCCTGGAACATCATATCCACCGGATTCTGATAAGTTTCATCCTCTTCACGGGTTTCGCTTTCGTTCAAAAGATCCAGAAGGGTATTCAGATTCTTTTCCTCTTCATCCCCTTCATACCAGATAAAAGCAATCAGTGCTGTGTACAGCAATTTCTCTGCTTATAGTGATAGGTAAGGTTTTGATATTATCTCCACCTTTTCCCCCACTTCACACCGGACATTGCGACTTTCACCGCATCCGGCGCTCCATCGATTGTCTTCACGAGACATTTAATCAGTCACCAAATTTAAGTTTTATATTATTGCTGACAGGTTCGCCAGCTCTCGCAGACTATTGATTTTCACGAGCATCTTTTTTGTGATATTGAGTGTTTTTATCAGGTCTTTTATTACTGCTTGGGGCAGTTCTTGTAACAGAATCAGATATTTTTTGTGAATCAGAACCATGTTTTTATATCTTTCAAATCCACCAAGTGATCCTGGTACTTTGAGCCATACAGCTACATGTTCCGCATCTGCGAATTCTTCTCCACTGATTGCACATTTTCCCTTTTGAGCAGAAAATAAAGATATTTTACTGTCATGGTATTCTGTGCTATGACCAACGGATATTTTTTCTCTCAGTCCTTTCAGAACATACTGATTAAGGTTAAGTTCTGTATGAATCGGAGCACGACCTTCTTTTGTATAACTACAAACGATTGATCGCTTCGCCATCGGTATTTTATTTTTGATGAATGCAATCGGATAGATCATCTGGTCAATTCCTGAAACATATCGAATCATTTTTGACTGTCCGAATCTTTCCTTTTCTGCTTGGGTGATAGTTCCACCCTCACGTTTTAGCATACTTCCTGTTTCTGTATTTAACCTGTTCGTCAAAACTGTCATTACTCGCCTATGGAATTCTCTGCAATCAATACTGATACAGGTGGCAAGCTGATAGTAATTCTGTATGCCTAACACCATAGAGTTATATAGCTGAATTTCTGATAAACAACTTTTTTTCTCTCTGGGTTTTGCGATGTTTTTCGCTTGTTCCACTAGCTTTGCTCTTTCAATTTCAACCTTTTTGTCACAGATTGCCGACTGCACCACATATTTATGATGCTTCAACCTTACTCTTATTTTGAATCCAAGAAACTCTGACCACCGTTTTCTGGTGTTCACAATCCTTGTTTTCTCAGGGGACACCCCTAATTTCAACCTCTCTTCAATCCACGCCGTAACCGCTTCTTTTGTCCTGACTGCGTCCTCTTTCGTTCTACAGAAAATCCTAAAATCATCCGCATACCGAATGATATGCATTTCTTTCATTTCTGTGTTTTTCATAATCCTATAACCATGGCTTTTATCAAAAACCTTAGTTTTTCCGATTATTCTTTCTCGCCCTTTGCTTATAGCAATCGGATTTTCCTCCCATTGACTAGCTATCCACCAATCCAATTCATTTAGAACGATGTTTGCCAGTAGTGGTGAGATAATTCCTCCCTGTGGTGTACCCTTGTTGGCAGTACCGTTGTATTATCGGGCATTTTAATTGGAGCTGTTAGTATTCGCTTGATAATAAAAATCAGCGTTTTATCATGGATACCCAGCGACCATATCTGTCTGATTAACTTGCTATGATTTACGTTATCGAAAAATCCTTTAATATCAAACTCAATAACATAATGAAGGTTCATCATTTGAAGCATGGTGTAGGTTCTGTTAATTGCATGTTCAACGGATCTGTTCGGACGAAATCCATAACTATTATTGCTGAACTTTGCTTCGCAGATTGGTTCCATGATCTGCTTGATACATTGCTGTATCAGCCTATCCCATATGCATGGGATTCCCAGTGGACGTGTTTCTCCGTTTGGTTTCGGGATATCTTTCCGTCTTACAGGCTTTGGTCTGTAGCCGTGTTCGCTTCCCGTAACAATAAATCTCACTCTTTTTACCACATCATCAGGAGTTTGACTCCCAATATCTGTGATGTTCTTTTTGTCTGTTCCTGCCGTGTAGCTGCCTTTGTTCGCTTTGATGTTTCGATACGCAAGTAAAATGTTATCCCTGCTCAGTATCAAATCCATAAGATTCTCAAATACTTCACCGTTCTGACTTTTTTGATATAGTTCATCAAAAGTACCTTGCATTCCGTAGTACTCCGCATGACGCAGGTCATCTACACATAATGTTTTACTTTTCTTTGGCATAAGGCATCACCTCCTCTCGAAAGTGACCCTTTTGGTCTTACTCGTAATCCTTATCATTAGACTGAATAATGCCTGTTTATTTCAACCGACTTGTGACCATTCCTCCGAGTTCCTCTTTTTCGCAGACTCATCATAAGTTCGATCACGGCTTTTCAGCACCAGTTCACCTGCTTATTTTCTTCGTCAGACTATCCCATGATGGAATCTGATGCCTTTCCACGTTCCGATAATCCTATCTGTACATATATCCTTAGGTCTCTGCTATAGTCCTGTCAGCTTGGATGTGCCTGTAACACAACATGGTCGTTCGTAGGGTCAATTTCTACTGAACCACACTGACTGCGCTTTAACGCACCCATACATTTCTATATGGTCTTCTTTTAGAACCGTACATTCGCAGTTTTCGTCAGTTTACTCGCCAAAGTAAACATTCTAACCATAGATATTTTATAGATCCTAGACCTATAGGTAGCGCACCCCACCTCTGGGGCGTTTTCGAGAATCTTTTGGCAGATTCCTACGACTACTCTCGGTCGTTGTCACGGAGCTTCTCACCCCAACCATTACAGCTGACGCAAGTCCGTCAAGGATAGACGTTTCAGGGCGTTACCCCATCATTCCACCTATCGGATTACCAGTTCACAGACTGGTTATTAATTTAATAAACCAACACTGTGCGCAGACTTTTTACCGCCTGCGAAACGTGTCGCACTTACCCAAAAATCGTCTCCGGCCTTGCCTTCGCCTTTGGTATTGGCGATCAGCGTTGTGACCAGCTTCAAGATGTCCTTTTCGCTATGGATATAGGCGAAAGGGTTATAGTGCATTGATTTTCGGAAGTTGATGGTATTTAGGACCTTGATTCGGTACGGCTCATAAATGACCTTGCCGTGCTTATCCTTCATGGGCTTTCCGTCCTTTCCCAGTTTGGGTGCGCCCCTTTGGAGCATTTTCCCGCACTCCACCAAAATGGTTCCCTTCGGGTCTGTGACCACATA
>ENA-OQJX01000244-OQJX01000244.1-human-gut-metagenome-genome-assembly--contig:-NODE-244-length-34125-cov-2.842432_pt1 | contig 34125 bp, 25 predicted proteins | sample MGYA00242615_ERZ504782 | MGnify/ENA primary metagenome ERZ504782 (study PRJEB26092, sample SAMD00036354) | human gut metagenome | host: Homo sapiens | study: EMG produced TPA metagenomics assembly of... | reverse complement strand
CAAAAAAACAAAAACCAAAAACGTACATAAGAAGTATAAAAATTATCCTCCCAAGTTCTCTATTAATCATTGTACAAAAAAACACCCTTTTAGTACAAAAAAATCACCATTACAGCACTACTTCTGCACTGATTTACTCTTAGCTTCAATGTCGCAATCCCTTTTCCGCTTCAATGCTTCCAGAAAATAATAATCTGCATAAATCAAAGGGACATCTATTTCGTTTCCATGCGGATAACTTCCAACAGAATGCATCAATAAGAAATTGTGATTTTCACCAATCTTACTCCGATAATCCGATGATGACAAAGAATGCATTACCTTATCTGCCGTCTCTTTATACTTTGCTTTATTCGAATACATGCTCAATTCATACAAGGCGGCAGCCATAATAGCAGCAGCGGAAGCATCTCTTAATTCATGGGGAATATTCACTGCATCAAAATCCCAATAAGGAATCAAATCTTCAGGAAGATTGGGATGTGTACATACGAATTCATAGGCAGCTTCTGCCTGCTCAAGATATTTTAATTGACGTGTATACCTATAACACATTGTATATCCATAAATACCCCAGGCTTGCCCACGTGCCCAAGCTGATTCGTCGGAATATCCCTGAGCTGTGCAACGACTTCGCACCTTACCTGTTCTCATATCATAATCAACTACATGATAAGAGCTCCCATCCATACGAAAATGATTCTTTAAAGTCATATCTGCATGTGAAACCGCCATATTGTAAAAAGTAGAATCACCGGAAAGAGAAGTTGCCTCAAAAAGAATTTCCAAATTCATCATATTATCAATAATAACAGGACACTCCCAGCCTCTTTGTGCCTGCCATCCTGTACGGGTATTCCATGATTGGATAACTCCGGCTCCAGAACGAAACCGAGTGGAAAGGGACTTGGCCGCTTGCACGATAATTGTATCATATGCCTCCTGCCCCATACGCATACCATTTAAATAACTACATCCTATAATAAAGCCGATATCATGATGAGAAGTTATATATTGTTGTTGTTTCAGAGCTTCCGTATACTTTTTCGCCAATGTTTTCCATTTCTCATCTCCCGTAAGATTATACAAATACCAAAGGCTTCCCGCGAAAAAGCCCGAAGTCCAGTCCCATACGTTACGGGCATATACTATATTTCCTTTAGTATCTACCGTACGAGGTGCCCAAGGTTTACCATTTTTTTCCAGTTTTTCTATCAACAAATCATATTGCGCCGCTGCATACTCAACGTTTTCTGAAAGATAATTTTCCTCTACCCTTTCACAAGCACACACAAAAGTGAAAAACAAGGCTATACAAATTGAAATAATAGTTTTCATAAATAATTCATATTATTTTGAGAAAACAAAAATACGCATGCTAATCACAAAAAAGGGATAATATATGTACAGAAAGAGGATGTCAAATATATACAATGAGACAAAAAGCAGCGATGTACAATAAACGACCTAAAATGTACAATAAACGACAAAAAAAGAAAATACACACATACTCTTTATTTAATAAAAACGATATATTTGTAATCTGTATAATAAGATCTAAGAATATGAAAAGCAGGATTATAATCATTTTTTTATTTACTAATATACACATTATCAGGAAAAGCACAAAGCATATCATTTCTTCATCTGACAACCGACGATGGCCTACCTAATAATTCCATTTCTTCCATTTATCAGGATGAACGTGAATTCATGTGGTTCGGTACTCGCAATGGAATCGGCGTATATAACGGAAAAAAAATTAAAATCTATCAAAAGGAGAAAGATATTTCCAACAGCATTTTATACAATGATATATATCATATTACCGGTGACCGGAACGGACACGTTTTTATTATGACCAACAGAGGTATCTCCGTTTATGATATAGAAAAAGATTTATTTAGTACGATAACCAGAAATAATATGAAAGCGCAGTTCTTCTCCGGTTATTTATACGCTGCAACATCCAAACAAATATTTAAATACAACGGCAACAAGCTGGAGCCTTCTATAAATTTCCGGATAACGAAGGATATATCAGAAAATTATATATACATAATGATTCCATACTCATCGGAAGTGACCGGGGAGTATATATACTAACTCCCCAAAAGAACTAACCCAATCCTATTACAGCAGGGAATATTTCTGATATTTTCAGAGATAGTAACGGAGAGTATTGGATAACCGCAAGTTCCGGTCATGGGCTGTACCGCATTCAAGGCGAACAAATTGACAGGTTTCAGTGTAAAGAGGAAGATCCGACGACAATCAGTTCCAATTTTACTCACAGGTGTTGCGAAGATACAGAAGGCAACATATGGATAGGAACTTTTAACGGGTTGAACAAATATGATAAAAATACAGGAGAATTTTACAGATATTTTAAACAGGAACATAACAAAAGTTTAAGCCATTCCTCTATTTGGGGATTATACTGTGACAAACAAGGAACTATCTGGATAGGAACCTATTCCGGCGGCATCAATTATTTCAATCCACAAAAACAGATTTATCGCGAATATCAGGCCTCTTCCAAAGAGGAGGAAGGATTAAGTTCTCCCATTATCGGACGTATGCTAGAAGATTGCGAAGGAAACTTATGGATATGTACTGAACGGGAGGAATCAATAAATATAATCCTGCTACCCGGACTTACAAACGTTATCTAAGCAAAAGTAGTTCCTGTAATCTACCACATGATAATGTGAGGGCTGTCTACTATGATTCTCTGCAACAAGTATTATGGCTTGGTATACATCTAAAAGGACTGAACAGATAGATATGAAGACTGGGCATTTCACTCAATATAAAAATAAAAAAGGAGATAGCAGTTCTCTTCCGTCCAATCTTGTGGAGGATATTATTCCTTATCAGAAACAATTGATATTGGCCACAGCAAATGGAGTCACGCTATTTAACCCACAAACAGGCAAATGCAAATTGTTATTTCAGGATAAGAATGCGCTTTATAATACGATATCCACTATAGGGCTGACTTTAGACCACGAAGGTACATTATGGATAGCCAACAATAACAACGGAGCGTGTGCTTATCATTTTGACAGTCAAAAATTCTCCATTTACAAACATAAGAACAGTAATAAACACAGTCTCAGTAGCAATAGCATTAATTCCATTTACGAGGACAGTCAAAAAAGGCTCTGGTTTTGTACAAACGAAAATGGACTAGATTTATATAGAAAAGAGACTGATGATTTTATCAATTTCGATAAACGTAAAAACGGGCTTGCCAGCAATGTAATATATAATATTTGCGAACTATCACCTGAAAAATTGTTAGTGACAACGGATAAAGGATTCTCAATATTAGATTATCAACATAAAGAATTCAGGAACTATGATGAATTGCCCTTAAGCTGTATAAGTGAAAATGCGCTCTATAAAAGCCGGAAAGGAGAAATATTTATTGGTGGAACCACCGGAATGATTTCTTTCCAGGAAAAAGATTTGGAACAGGCGCCACGATCTTATCGCATACTTCCATATCGTCTAACAGTGAACGGAGAAAATATTCAGACTGGAGACCAAAGTGGAATATTACACCGGAATATTACATATACCCCAAAAATAACCCTAAAATCTATTCAGAACATTTTCAATATCGAATACACAACTACAGATTACATACCTTTCAATAAGAATAAAATTGTTTATCGATTGGAAGGTTTCTCAGACACATGGAATGTATTGGAGCAAAACACTATTACTTATACTAATCTTGCTCCCGGCAATTATACATTAATTGTAAAAGCAGAAAACGTAAACGAAAAGCTAGTTCCCCCTAGTCGATTACAAATAGAAATATTACCTCCCTTTTATCGTACAATATGGGCCTATTTAGCATACATTATAAGTATCATCATACTTACATATTATATCATACATACATATCATCATCGCCTAAAATTACAGGAATCTCTTAAATACGAAAAAAGACATATCGAAGATATCGAAAAACTAAATCAGGCAAAACTACGTTTTTTCACCAACATATCCCACGAGTTCCGAACACCGTTGACACTTATTATCGGCCAAATGGAAATGCTACTGCAAGTACGTTCTTTCAACCCCAATGTGTACAATAAGATTTTGGGAGTTTACAAAAGTTGCCTGCAGTTAAGAGAACTTATAACCGAATTACTGGATTTCCGGAAACAAGAACAAGGACATATGACCATCAAAGTCTGCGAACACAATATGGTTCATTTTATATATGAACACTACCTGCTGTTTCTGGAATACGCGGCACAACGCCAAATCACTTTTAATTTTGAAAAAAGCAGTAATAATATCAGTGTATGGTTTGATGCCAAACAAATGCAAAAAGCTATTAATAATCTTATTTCTAATGCATTCAAATATACCAAAGCAGGGGGAACAATATCTATCGCAGTCAGGAAGAGAAATCAGGAAGTGTTAATTGAAATAACAGATAATGGTTCAGGCATTGCTGAAAAAGATATTGATAAGATCTTCAATCGTTTTTATCAAGCAGACATAGATTCCCCATCACATACAGGTACTGGTATTGGTCTGGCTCTCACTAAGGGTATCATCGAATTGCATCATGGAAATATTGATGTGTCCAGCGAGCTTGGAGAGGGAACAACTTTCCGCATCCACCTAATGACAGGAAAAGAGCATTTCACAAACGACCAAATTTGTACAAATTCCAATACTTCTTGTTCAAATGAAGTCACTAATTTGAATTTAGTCTATCAACAGCCTCTAGAGCAGGAAAAGGAAAATATAGATAACGAAAGTATACCAAAAGAAGGAAAATACAAAATACTAATTGTAGAAGACAATGACTCGCTTAGAGAAATGTTAGTCAACATTTTCAAATCACTTTATACAGTAATTACTGCTGTTAATGGTAAAGAAGGGTTGGAAAAAACGTGTTCGGAAATGCCTCATATTGTTATCAGTGACATCATTATGCCTGAAATGTCAGGTACAGAACTTTGCCTGGCTATCAAACAGAATTTCGATACTTGCCATATTCCCGTCGTTCTGTTAACTGCCAAAACTACAATTGAACACAATCTGGAAGGTTTGAAAATGGGAGCAGACGATTATATCGCCAAACCATTTAATATCAATATTTTATTATCAAGATGCAATAATCTCGTTAATAATCGAATTATGTTACAGGAGAAATTCAGTAAACAACCGCAAATAAATACTCTAATTCTGACCAATAATATCCTGGATAAAAAGTTTATGGATAAAGTCACAGAAATTATTGAAAATGAAATTGATAATGTGAATTTTAGTGTAGACCAACTTGTTGCCCAAATGGGAATTGCCAGAACTAAATTATTCACCAAACTAAAAGCAATAACAGGACAGACTCCAAGTGACCTCATTATGACTATCCGTTTGAAACGAGCTGCATATTTGCTAAAGAATAATCCTGAATTAAATATATCCGAAATATCTGACCGAACAGGATTCAGCTTTCCAAAATATTTTAGTAAATGTTTCAAAAAAAAATATCATGTAACTCCACAAGCTTATAGAAAAGAAGAGATTCAGATATAGAACTTCAGAACACTAGCAGAAAATTATTCGAATTATATTCTTATTTCACATTAGGGATATTCTCAAAATAAATCGGAATATTCCTAAAATAATAAAATGTAAGACAACTAATTCATCGCGAGTTAATAACTTTTTTGCATCTTTAAGTATTTCTTGTGACAAAAAGTCGCACAAGTAATTGTTCAACATTGCGTCTGAACTCATTGTTCCGTCAATAGTAGCCTAAAAAAGCGTGCATTACCAATAATGGTTTAGTGCGAAGCTCTCTTGACAATATGGTTCTATACAAAAAGATCCAATGTATAGACTGTTAAACTGACCGATATGAGTAACATAAGGAACCGCCATACCACCCGTAATAAAGAAATAACTTACGGATATTGAGAAGCTATAACCAAAAGTCAAACAGGCAGGATAGTGTTATAAAATATTCTTCAAAAAACACTTTTCTTTATACATTTTACCTCAATCTGCACAACTTTTTATAACACTTTGTCTCCTCCCAGGAGTTATGTATATTACCACTCACTTCGTTTACTGACTATTTGCCTCCAGCTAACTCGATGATAAAATCTAGGCTGTTTACTTTGAATGCTGTCTTCTTAAAGCATAATGAATTCAAAAAAAGAGTGCACATAAATGAATTTCTCAAATAAAACGTTTCTTTCATAGAGAAATTCATCCTTTGAATAAAAACTGTGGCTATTTTATTTAGCGCATCATAAAAACAATATTATATCTTGCCGTTTTTCTCATAGGACCATATCAACCTCTAAATTATTAGATAACCTGAAACATCATTGGCATTACCTAAAACACGAAAAGAGCCCCATAACCCTCCGCTGAAGTAGAAGCCCTTTCTTAATACAAAAACTTAACTTTGACTTTACTAACTATTCCATTTATTGAGTTTCACAACCCACATGTTTACGTCCTGCAAAATTATAATGGAAATTTATATATCGCAAATTATTAACACAAAAAACATCATATACATCTCAAATTCTGAAGTATACCGCTCAATAAAACATCATTAATATTTTATGGAGTATTTATTGAACCAAAGAAAAAATAAAGCGACAAGAATCCGCTGACTCTCATCGCACAATAAAACACGACAAATACTGGAACGCTTTTCACAAAGGGTACAATATTTAGAGATTCTAAAAACAATAGACAAATCTCTTATTTCTAAAATAAACAAAAAACAAAGTCCGTTGGTTTACTTAAAAAATCATTATTTACAGAAAGCCTTAATTTTAAGCAATAGATAACCACAAAGACATTATCAAACAAATCAATCTGCAAATTTCTCCACTATATTATTCCTCTTCATATAGACAACCTCTCCTCTTGAAAATAATTACTATTCAAATAAGAGAAAATAAATAAAGCGATGATAATCCAACGACTAACACCGCTTGTAAACAATTTAATGCATGAGACCCTTTTCACAAAGAGCATGCTACAGAAAGAAAATGAATCACTTTCCATTTTATTTTTAGGACAAGCAAAAATACAACTTCTTCCTGAATTTAAGAAACAACATAAACTTTATCCTACTCAAAAATCCAATGGAATAAATCTATTTAATGTATGAATCATTTGCAAATAATTAAAATATTGAATACTTTTGTTACAGAATATCTTAAATCACAAGACTCTCATGGAAACCTTTTTACTTATCGGCATTACCATTGTAGCTGCCATATGGATTATACGAAAAGAAAACAAGAAACTCAAGAACACCAGCAGACTGCACAGATCCAATAAAACTTTCAGCGAAGAATGTGTCAAGCTACTTAAGTATGAAAAATACGGATGCTACAAACTTACCGGGATGCAATACAAATGCCTAAAGCAGGCTGATTATGGAGTACATCACGGATATGCAATAGCAGAAGGAAACAATCAATATGACAATGCCGTTATAATAAAGAGGAAAGACAATGGGAAGATTATAGCTTGTGTGGAAAATGATGTAAACAGGCAACTACATGATTTTATCATTCAAAACGAAGGAAAGGTACATGCACTATATTACATCTGGAAATATGGTAAAAATAGAATCTACGGATGTGCTTACATTAGGAATAGGGACGAACATCGATAATTGATATTCTTTATGGTTGAGTATTATTTCGTGCTACTAAGCCGTGAAACTTGTGAAAGGCAATACGACTTTTCAAAAGAATCCAATATAATAACAAAGCGATGAAAGTTCTTTAGGGGAGCTCACATCGCTTTAACATAAAAAATACTAGTGTGCAATGATCACCTTCTCACAAAGATGTATTATTGCAATATACAACAATTAAAATTGCACAATTAATAAACAAAGCATTTGTATTGGATAACAGTGATATGATATACAGAAAAACTGTCGTAGACATAATTCTTCTTTAATTACTCATCAGGCACAATACCAAGTGGAACGGGACGATTGTTATATCATTAAAACATAATACCACCGTAAACAACAAACAAAGCGATGAAAGTATTAACTCACACCGCTTAAAAAAACTATAACAAGCCGTAACTCTTTTCACAAAGAGTAGCTACGACGGAAGATTCACACTGATACTAAACTGAGAACAAAAATAATTATTCCCCAGGTATCTACAAAGAAATAACGCCCTAAAAATGCGACTTATAACAAGCTGCTATCAAAAACAGAATCAGAAGAATATCTCATCACTAACTATCAAATATAAAATATCCCCACCACAGATAAAATAATGCACCTCCGGAAGAACAATATTAGAAATAAATTGCTATTTTTGTCACGATCAATAGTACGAAAAACACACCCTAATGCCATTCATGACATCCTCGGAATAAGTACTAATCTGATATATGATACTGCACTGTATGAAATCTAAAGAATCAGCCCCGGTATCATCCACCAAAAACAAACAATCTGTGAATTGGAATACAAAGAAGAGAATCAACCCCAATACGAAAGCATGATTGTCCTCAGATCTATTTCAGTAGCAGAACTTATTAGAAATACTTTAATCATTTAGATAAATAGACAATTCTAGTTTATAAGTACTTGCTTTAAATTCTACATTCCTCTAATGAAAAAACATAATACCCCCTGTCAGTCACGATAGGGGTTTTGTATTTTATAACATTGAAGACACAATGCTTAAAAAATGACATTTATTAAGATCAAATAAGAAGAAAAGAATCAACTATTAACAATCAAGAGCATGTAAACAATTCAGATTATCAAATTAGCAAGGGCAAGATTTTCTCCAATTCTCGTTTATTTTGATGAAAGGATGACAGGTAGCGCTTTACATGTCATACTTTCTTCAGGGATATCTACTGTTATCCGTCACTTCCGATTTAAACATAGAAACTTTTTATTCAATATAACCCAAAAAGAGAGTTTGTAATAACCGGTAATAAGAAAGGTATGCCTGTTAACCGAATTACCAAGCCTCAAACAATCAACAATATGACCAAAAGAAAAAATTAAAAAACGGAATAGAAAAGAACCAAAGCACTCATAACAAGATTAGAAAAATTCAGAACAGACTCTGAAGCAGGAATGAAAAACGAGACTAACAGTTATTTCAGTTGGAGCAATAATAACAGAGAACGTACAAAACATTCGATCATCAGCAAGTGACTAAGAAGAACTAATTAAAGAATTGCAGAATCACGCGAATATATAAAAAATATCTACAAATATCTATATGTGATTAAATTTGTAAAAGAACTTCCAAAAAGTATCAGTGACAAGATTTGCCGTATAGAGACTCGCCACAATGATAAGAAAGCAAAGACATCTTCAATCTTTCACCATCCATCACTCTTATATACTAAAAAATCAAATATAGTATACAAGATCTTTTTTTATGTAAACTACTCATCCTAAAAAATCACGAGAAATCACAAAAAACACACTTTAAAATGCATAAAATTTCAAATTATAATATAATTTTGCTAATACAAAATACATTTAGTGTTTAATAAAGAATACAAAATGAAAAAGAATTTGGATAATAGAGAATTAAATATTATAAACCGCTTTCTTCATGGAGATCATGAAGCATATTCTCTATTATATAAAGAGCATGTCCAAGAACTTTTCTCTTATGGGAAAGCCTTAACAAGTAACGATGAACGACTAAAAGACGCAATTCAAGATGTATTTTATAAAATATTATCCAATCCTTCCTCATTAAAAAATGTACAAAACTTAAAATATTTTCTTTTTAAATCATTAAAAAACAGGCTTATTGATATACTTAAATCAGAAATCAACAAAGAAGCAGTATATGAACGGATTGACTTCACTGTAAATGACGTCACAATATTGGACTCCTTGATTGAAGAAGAAGAACGCTTTGAACTAAGCCAAAAAATCAAATTATTATTGGAACAATTGACATTCCGGCAACGAGAAGCCGTATGCTTGCGATATATATATAATATGGAATACGAAGAAATTGCGGATTTGCTGAATATGAATAACTCCAAATCTGCAAGAAACCTGGTATCTCGGGCACTTGAACATATACGCAATGAAGAATCAGGCATTTTCATTTTACTCTTTCTATACAATCAGCCAAATTTTGCAGCCGACATACTTATATTATAAGTCAATATCCTCCAGCATTTATTATACAATTGCCCTCAAAAATAGTTCTCAAAAAAAAAATGAAAAAAATATCTCTTTTTTAATGGCAAAAAAAAATCTGGGTATCGTCTTTATTATAAACAAGTCCGAAACTTGTTTATTGTTAACCTGATTAAAAGTGAAAATAAACTATGCCTGTCAATACCAAATACAAAAATTACTCTGTCAAGGATTTCTTGAAAGATGATTTATTTCTCCAGTGGCAATTGTTGTCTACAGAAACATTAGACAACTATTGGAAACAGGTACTACAAGAAAATCCACATCAAGAGGCTAATATTACCAATGCTATCCGAACGTTACATTCAATAGCTATTAATCGCTCAGCGCTTTCCTGCCAAAAAGAAGATGAAATTCTCAAGAATATATATGCACGTTACCACCGTCATAAAATTCGCAGATTCATTTATTGGACTACCAGTGTAGCAGCAGGCCTGATATTACTATTTTTTCAGTATCTCCATTAACAAACATAACAGAAGAAAATATCAATGTAATGCTATCGGATGTTCAGTCCGTAAGGTTGGATACAATTCAGGATGTAAGATTAATAATAGGTAACAAGAAAACAATAACAATGGCAGAAGATGCCGATATCAGCTGGTCGAAGAAAGACGAAATTGAAGTAAATGGACGTTCATCAAATTCTAGCTACAAATCACAAATAGATGCAGACGTCGAATACAGCACTTTGCTGGTACCTTATGGCAAGCGTTCTTTTCTAACATTACGTGATGGCACGAAAATATGGATAAATTCCGGTACCGAGCTCCGGTTTCCAGCAAATATGGAGAAAAAAGGACGCGGCATCTACGTCAATGGTGAAATATACATTGAAGTCGCAAAAGACGAAACATCTCCTTTCTATGTACGCACATCCGAATTTGACGTAAGGGTATATGGAACTAAGTTTAATGTCACATCCTACAAGGCAGATCTGAATAAGTCAGTCGTGTTGGTGGAAGGTAGCGTGTCAGTATTGACGAAAGAAAAAGAAGCTGAAGAAATATTCCTTCATCCGAACCAAATGTACAAAACTGATCAACCCGGGAACAAAGTCACTGATGTGAATGCACTTCAATATATTACATGGAAAGACGGAATATGGCAATTTACGAGTGAACGGTTGGAAAACATTGTTCTTCGGCTGTCACGCTATTATGGCATAAAAATACATTGTGATGAAATATCAGCAGCAAAATCATGTACCGGTAAATTAGTACTGTTTGACGACATAAATGAAACATTGCAAATAATTGAGGAAATATTCGGCGTGAAATATACCCCCAATCAGAATGAGATAACAATTAGTATAAACCCTTAAAAACAGTGTAGCCTATGGTAAAATAAACGAAATAAAAAGCCGGATAATACGGCAATACTATCCGGCGTAATTTAGCTTACTAATAAAATATTAAAAGCAATTCTAAAAACAATCAAATGTATGAGAAAAATGGCTCATTTGAAATTAATGAATATTTATTTATATAAAAGGATGTTGAATGTTCAACGCATAGTTTTACTCCTTTTATATGTAACTTTCACTGTTCCATCGCTGGCAGAAGTCGCTACGATGCAGTTACCGCAGCTTTCGCTGAATTTAAATAACGTAACGAGACGTGAGGTATTTAACACTATTGAAAAAAATACCAAATACGTATTTATCTATTCGGACGAGTTACTTACAGAATTAAACGAAAAAGTTAGTATCCATGTCAATAAGCAAACACTGGACAAAATATTAGATAAAGTTTTACATTTAACAAGTTTGGGTTATAAGATAACTAATAGACAAATAACAGTAAGCAAGAAGGCTCAAACGGTCATCCCGAAAACTCCATTAAAGATTACAGGACACGTAACCGATGAAAAAGGAGAAGCTTTAATTGGGGTAAACATACAAGAAGAAGGAACCAACAATGTAGTTATTACAGATATGGATGGAAATTTCTCAATTTACAATGTGTCAGGTCCTTCCTCCGTCTTACAGTTTACTTATATAGGTTTTGTTCCATTAAAAATTGTAGTAGGAAAACAAACGAATATGTCCGTAAAGCTGGACCCTGATATAAAAGGATTAGAGGAAGTAGTTGTAGTGGGATACGGATCACAAAAGAGAGAAAGTGTAATTGGAGCTATTACCACCATGAAACCTGCCGCTTTACAAGTGAATCAAAGCCGTTCTGTTACAAATGCCCTCGCCGGACAAGTAGCTGGTGTTATTGCTGTGCAACGAAGCGGCGAGCCTGGGAATGATACTTCTGATTTTTGGATTCGTGGCATCTCCTCTTTTGGTGCGGGAACAACTCCGTTAGTCTTGGTTGACGGAATCGAGCGTAGCCTGAGCAATATCTCTCCAGAAGAAATTGAATCTTTTTCTGTTTTAAAAGATGCCACTGCAACAGCAGTCTATGGTGTTAGAGGAGCTAACGGTGTGATTCTGGTACAAACCAAACGCGGTCAGATTGGTAAGCCTCGCATTCAGATAAAGGCTGACTATGGTTTCTCTGCTCCGACCATGCTTCCCGAATTTGTAGACGGAGCCAAATATATGGAAGTTATGAATGTGGCGAGTCAGTTTTCCTCTGGAAAGGATATGTATACACAAGCAGCAATCGATGCCACTCGCAATGGTACCGATCCAGATTTATATCCTAACGTAAACTGGTTGAAAACAATAACCAAAGACCATGTACCCAATGGACGTGTCTCTTTAGACATCAATGGAGGTACTGAGCGATTACGCTATAGTATGGTATTGGCTTATCACGGAGAGACCGGTATGACAGTAACAGATCCGGGAGTGGAATATAATACATCCAATAATCTGTCACGTTATAATATACGTACCAATTTGGATATGAATCTAACCCCTTCCACTGAAATTAACGTAAGCTTGGAGGATACATCATGAACCAGCGCACACCCGGCTTCTCGACAAATGCCGCTCCTTTTACGGACATCATCTATCTGGCCTTTAAAAATACTCCGATTGTCCATCCCACCGTTTACTCTAACGGACAGATTCCAGCCAACACATCACAAACTAATCCGTGGGCAGCCGCTACACATTCAGGATTTATTTCAAGCTACAAGAGCAGTTTGCAATCTGTATTTGCCGTAACACAGGATATCGGCAAGTTGTGGCATCCACTGAAAGGATTGAAAGCGAAAGCCACTTTCTCATTCGATACCTATGCTTGGAACTCATTTTTGAGAAGAAAAACACAAACTACTTATATGGCAACCGGACGTGACGAAGAAGGGAATTTATTGACCAGTATCACGAACCAGGGAGATGATTACTTGCAGTATGCAAAAGAAGCCGGCGGCAATCGCACCATGTACCTGGAAGGTCAGCTGTCTTACAGCCGTCTGCTCGCAGATAATCACCAAATAGACGGACTATTGTTGTATAATATGCGGGATTATGTAAATGCAGACGCAGCTTCAGCCATTTATTCACTACCGTATCGTACACAAGGTATCGCTGCTCGTTTGTCATATAGCTATAAAGGCAGATATTTCATCGAAGGAAACTTCGGGTATAACGGTTCAGAGAACTTTAGTAAAGGGAACAAATGGGGATTCTTTCCCTCCGTAGCCGGTGGCTGGCTTGTGACCAACGAAAAATTCATGGAGAATGCCCTCTCCGTATTATCTAAATTGAAATTTCGTGGCTCATACGGTTTGGTAGGCAACGACCAGTTGGCAGGACGACGTTTTGCTTTCCTATCTACGATAAACAGTGGAAATGGATTTACTTACGGACTTACAGGCAACCAAGGTATAGGTGGAAAATTCGAAGGAGACTTCGGGGTTGAAGATTTATCGTGGGAAACCGTAAAGAAAACAGATATCGGGGTTGAAATCGGCCTATGGGACTGCGTCAATATACAAGCCGATTATTTCCATGAAAAAAGGGAAGATATCTTTATGCAAAGAAAGACCATACCGGAAACAGCAGGATTCAATACAAATCCATGGGCAAACTTCGGTATCGTAAAAAATCAGGGATTTGATGCCAGTCTGGAAGTAAACAAGAGTTTTGGAAAAGATTTCTTTTTATCATTACGAGGTAATTTCACTTTCAGTCGTAATGAAATTGTAGAATATGACGAATCCGAGACTATGAAACAAACAACCCGTGCACGTACTGGAAATCCATTGAACACATATTACGGACTGAAAGCTATCGGTCTGTTTCAGGAAGAGGATTTTAAAGCAGACGGGACATTAGTGAACGGAATCCCCGACCATACATTCGAACCGGTAAAACCCGGTGATATTCGTTATGAAGATACCAATCATGATGGTAAAGTGGATGCCTATGATTATCAACCTATCGGTCGTCCTTCTGTTCCGGAGATTGTATATGGATTCGGATTCAGTGCACGTTGGAAGAGTTTTGATCTCAGCGCATTCTTCCAAGGTTCTACAAATGTATCCAATATGATTCAAGGAGATTTACTGATTCCCGGCAGTGGCGGTGGTGGATTGGGCAATATTTATGCCAACTGCGATGACCGTTGGGATCCGAGTGATCCGTATAGACAGGTATTCTGGCCTCGTTTGTCCACCAATAAAAGTTCTAACAACATGCAATATTCTACATGGTGGTTAAAAGATGTTTCTTATTTGCGTTTGAAAAATCTTGAAGTAGGCTATACTTTCCCAAAAAAATGGCAGAAAGCGGCGATGATGCGTGACGCACGTATTTTCTTCAGAGGAAGCAATCTGTTAACATGGGCTGCATTTGATATGTGGGACCCGGAAATCAATTCCAGTGACGGAATGAAATATCCTTTAATGAAGGTATATTCATTTGGTTTTCAAGTAACATTTTAATCTTACGTACAATGAAAAAATATACATATAAAAAATATATCCAAACAATGATGCTGGCTGTTGCCGTCATCCCGTTTTTCTCTTCTTGCGATTACTTGGATAAAGAACCGGATGATATGCTGACTATAGATGCTGTATTTGACAATGCAGATTATACAAAGCAATGGTTGGCAGGTGTTTATAATCTTGTACCCGATCCCTTGTGGGAATACATGAATTTTGCCGGATATGGCTATTACATGATGAGTGATGAGACACAAATGGCTTCGTCACTGGGACAGTTTGGTTGGGGAAATCTGATGAATGTACAACAAGGAAGTTGGACACCTACACAAATTATTCCAGGAAAAAATCTGTGGAAAGAGACCTATCAAAAAGTGCGTTCAGGACTTATTTTCCTGGAAAGAGTAAAAGAGATTCCAGACCAGAGACAAACAGTCGAACTAGTAGAACGATATAAGAATGAAGTTCGGTTCCTAATTGCTTACTATTACTCAAGAATGCTGGAGGTGTACGGACCGTTCCCATTGATTACTTCATTAATGGACGTAAATGATTCGGGTGAGGTACTGAAAAAAGAGCGCACTCCCTATGATGAAATCGTAAACTACTTGGACAATGAATTTATGGAACTTTCCAAGATACTACCTTCTTCCTATGATAATGTAAACATCGGACGTCCCACTTCCGGTGCATGTCTGGCATTGCGCGCCCGTATGCTAATGTTTGCAGCCAGCCATTATTTAACGGGAATGAAGATTTCAAGGATGTCGTCAATAAAGACGGAACTCCACTTTTTAGTCAAAGCAAAGATAACAAAAAGTGGGAGAAAGCAGCAGTAGCAGCCAAGTTGGTTATTGATCTTCCTGAATATGATTTGTACAAAGAGTACCTGGAAGACGGTTCCATTGATGCATTAATGTCCTGTACCAATTTATATCTGACTACTACTGAACAGAACCCGGAAATTATAATGGCCTTCCCAGGAAAAACAAGTTCATTATATGAATACCATTTAATGCCTCGCAAATCCGGTTTTGCAGGTTGTATCAGTGCCACACAGAACATCGTGGATGCTTTCTTTATGAAAAATGGCTTAAGCATCGATGAATTAGGTTCAGGATATGTAGAAGAAGGATTCTCTACTGAAGATACATATTATCCTACGAAATATACCTATGGTAGTGCGGATAAGAAAGAAGGATTGGTGACACCGAAAGGTACATATAATATGTACGTTAATCGAGAACCCCGTTTTTATGCCAACATTCGTTTTCATGGCAAATATTGTTCGTTCGATGATGACAAGAGGCAACACAACTTTTTGAACGGAGGGCAAGATGGTAAACCTTCGCATGATAGTCCAATAGCTGGTTATCAAATTAATAAGGCCATTCATCCTGCCACCCGTTCAGGGTCTTATCCTTATAAACCGGGGATCATTGTTCGTTTAGGAGAGATGTATCTGAATTATGCAGAAGCACTAAATGAATATAATCCAGGACATACAGATATTACAAAGTATGTAAATCTAATTCGTGAACGTGCCGGACTGCCTGCTTTAAAATCCGGTTTGTCACAATCGGAAATGCGTGAAGCGATTCACCATGAACGCAGAGTAGAATTTGCATTTGAAGGAGGAATGCGTTATATGGATATCCGTCGTTGGAAAGAAGCGGAAAAAGTTTTTGAAACCCCGATTTCTGGTATGAATACGGATGCTAAAACCAATAATGATTTCTTCAAACGAACAGAAATACAGAAACGAATATTCTTGAAGAAAATGTATTTATGGCCTATTTACCAGACTTACTTGGATAACAATGAAAAAATGGTTCAAAACAAATATTGGTAATAAGAAAATGATTATGAAAATGAACCTCTATTGTATTTTATGTCTATTTCTAACAGTTTTTTCATCAGCTTGTGGTAATGAAAAATTGATGGAAATAAAACTAAACAGGTGACATTGACTATTACTCCTTCCGACGAGATAATTGTAGAAGGTAAAGGGGGCAGTGTCTCGTTTACTGTCACACCAAGTGACCCTACAGTAGCACTAAAATATGTACCTAGTGTAGAGTGGGTGAAAGCAACTAGCGGCACCAAAGAGACTCTTTGGAACATAGCGACAAATACTTCCAAACTAAGCAGAGAAGGATATATTTATATTCTGGATAACGCTTCATTGGTTCAGTTAGGTAAAATCACTATCATTCAAAAATCGACAGACGGTGAAATTCAGGAGAATCCGACAGTATCGTTTAACGAAGCGGATGTACCGATTTTTATTCCTTTTGCCGGAAACTCGTATATGACTACTCCTCCAGCTTCTTCCGAAATAGACCTCTATACCGGTAAATTCAAGGATACATGGATGGACAAAACAATTGTTAGCAGCACCTACTTCCATGTGGGCGAAACTGGTAATATGAATTTGGCAGTCGTTGGAAGCAATGAAACCGGAAATAGTGTCGTACGCTTCAAGATACGGGACAAAACGTATGATGTTACTATCAGTGGTCCTACTTCTAAAATATACGGTATTGCTACAATTCCGATAAAAAAATCGGGATATATCCGGGTGGATATGCAGGGAGTATCAAGAAGCGGTAAATCTTTCGGTGATGTCACTGGTTTCCGGATAGGTGGACAGGCGACAATGGGCGACAATCATTTTGTAACAGAAGAAAAAATGGCTGAAGATAAGTTGAATTGTTACTTCTTTCGTAGAGGAGCTTCCGTGCATTGGGGGTATACAATGCCCGAAGCTAATGTTGAGTATTTCTATAATGAAGTTTTGGTCACAGAAGAAAATGTCCGAAATAGTTCAATACTATATGATGAACGGGTCTCCGAAGGCTATATGGGTATTCAACAAACGAGTTCCGGTGAGCACACTATTTTGTTCTCTGTCTGGAGCCCTTATTCTACTGACAATCCTAGTGACATACCAGAGGACAAAAGAGTGAAGCTATTACGCAAAGGTAAGAATGTCACTGTCGGAGAGTTTGGAAATGAAGGAAGCGGTGGACAAAGTTGGTTACATTGCGGTTGGAAAGCTGGCACGGTGTACAAAGCGCTTGTTCAGGTGAAACCGGACGGAAACGGAAACACCATTTATACAGCCTATTTTTATGCAGACAATGAATGGAAGCTAATCGCATCTTTCTTACGTCCGGACACAAATACATGGTATAAGGGAGCTCATTCATTCCTAGAGAACTTCGATCCGGTAAACTCAATCTATACCCGTTCCGTACTCTACAAAAACCAGTGGGTACGGCTTGCGTCAGGCGACTGGAAAGAGATTACGACAGCTAAATTCACCTGTGACAATACGGGAATACAGGGTTTGAGATACGACTATTCCGGCTCGGTCGATGAGAAGAATTGTGGTTTCGTTCTAAAGAGTTTCGGCTTCTCGGATGATCATACGGAATATGGAAAGATTTTTACCCGTCCTTCCAGTGGAACAGCTCCAGACATTGACTTTAAGAGATTAGAGAATATTCCATCTGTTGAATAAATAATTCAAAATAATGAAAAAGATAAAATTTATATATGCCACGATGTTGCTTGTCCTCGCATTAGCAACGAATGCATGCGACGATTATTATTCGGTAACTGTCAACGGTGATCCAGGCATTACACCAACAGTATTGATAACACCGGAAGAGAGCATTACTTTGCCGGCCAAAGAAGCAGCAGGAGAAATAGAGATTATATCCAACATGGATAACTCGACAATTTCTTTCCACGTTCCTTCCGATGCAGAAAGATGGTGCAGCGTAACACTCGAAGGAAATAGGATATCGCTTGCATTGGAAGATAATCCACGAATGATTGCACGTTCTACGATTCTAACTATAAAGGTTTTTTCAGTTACTCGAAAGATTGAAGTAGTGCAGGAAGCAAAAGCAGCAGAACCTATTTATCCGATAGAGAAAGTCTATAAATTCAAAATTCCTTCTGTCGAGAATTTTGATATAAGCAAGATTTATAAGGTGATGGATGATAAATTAAAAGTTGCGGAAATCTGTCTGGAGTATCTAAAAAATGATCATATTGCTTCAAAGGCTGTCGTTGTTTATACCGGTCAAGGTGGAGCGGCTGATTATACCAGAGGGTTGGTCGCATATTTGGTAGACGATGACGGCAATGTGTCCGACATCGACAAAAACGGAGGAACAGTAGCATTCAACTATAACGAAAATACACTTGATTATGTAGCCGGCAATTCTAATGCTGTTCAAACAGTTTATCTTTCTGCTTTCGGTATTACAACAGAGGAACAAGAAAATGCTGTTGAAGTTGTGGCTGAGCCGTATTTAGTAGCGGATATATCAGGCAATTCATATCCAACTGTCAAAATAGGTAGTGAAGTATGGTTGGGGACTAACCTCCGTACAACAAAATTTGGTGATGGTTCGGAGATACCATTTAGTGCTATGAATTCTTTGAATCAACAAGTTGCATCTTATACATACCCAGGTGGTGACTCTGATGTTGATGCTTCCTTATATGGTTATTTATACACAAGTAAAGTAGTGGCAGATGAAGACTTATTAGCCGGCAGCATTGTGATGGTCTGTGGCGTATCTCTACCGGAGGAGGAAATAATAGTAACGGATTAATGGGTAATGTAACTGACTGGCAACGCTTGTTTAAGTATATCGGACAGGACCAACTGGGAACATTATTGGCACCGGGATACAATTGGAACAACGGCGGCAATGGTGCGTTTGATATTAATACAGTATCCGATTTAACAGGTTTAAGTATAGTGCCTGCCGGACAAATATATAGCAACGGAGCTTTTGCCTTAGGTTATTTAGGGCAAGCGTTTTTCTTCTATGGAAATGCAGGTCAAGGATATAACTTAGCAGAGAGAGACGGCAAAGCGGCCGATCAAGCCGGAGTACGCCAATGGAATCATGTCACGGATGCTTGTTCCATTCGTCTTGTCCGAATCGACAATCATCAATAACAATCCATTTTACAGAGTTTTCTATATCAACAATCATACTATTGGCAGAAAAATCCGTCGATAGTATGATTGGAAAAAGAACAAATATGTCACATTGTTAATATAATTAATAATTTTAAATTTTGAAACGAATGAGAAATAGGACTTTGTTTGGAACCGTTGTAAGTGCTATGCTTACCACCATGGCATCCTGTGTGTCAGCTCCTCAACACAACACTTTGACCAAAGCGGAAATAGCTGACGGTTGGCAACTATTATTTGATGGAAACACACTCAATGGCTGGCGTGACTATAATGGAGATTCACTCACACAACCTTGGCATGTAGTAGATGGATGTATTCAAGCAAATGGTGACGGAAGTGACCTTTCAGGTTATATCGTAACCGATCGGGAATTTGACAATTTTATTCTTGACTGGGATTGGAAACTTTCGTACGGTGGCAATAGCGGCATGCTTTATCACGTAGTAGAAGATCCTTATTTTAAAGTTCCGTATGTAACCGGCCCTGAATATCAGTTGATTGATGTAGAAGGTTGGGAAAAGACAAACGCTCCCACCAAATTGGAAGAATGGCAGAAACTGGGAGTAGACTATGCAATGCATCTTCCAGACCCAGACTCCATGTTCGTAAATCCACAAGGCAAATGGAATAACTCACGCATCGTGTTCGATAATGGGCATGTAGAACATTACTTAAACGGACATAAAATTTTGGAATTCGAGGCATGGACCGACGATTGGTTTCAACGCAAAGAAAGCGGTAAATGGGAAATGTCTCCTGAATATGGTTTGGGGCGCAAGGGAGTTCTCTGTTTACAGGATCATGGCTATCCTGCTTCCTTCCGCAACATCAAAATAAAGGAATTATCCAAGAAGATACCTGCTAAAACGGAGTTCCTGTTTAACGGAAAGGACTTGAACGGCTGGAAAGTGTACGGAACCGAATTGTGGTATGTGGATAAAGAAGGCTGTTTGGTATGTGAAAGTGGAAAAGACAAACAATACGGTTATTTGACTACCCGCGATTATTACAACGATTTTGACTTGAATCTGGAATTTAAGCAATTAGCTAATGGCAATTCCGGTGTCTTCTTCCGTTCATTCATCGAGCCACCGGTCAAGATTCACGGCTGGCAATGCGAAGTGGCTCCGACGGGCAACGATACCGGTGGCATTTATGAATCTTACGGGCGCGGTTGGCTGGTACAAATTCCAGATGAAAAAGAAAATATCCTGAAACAGGGAGACTGGAATACTTTACGCATCCGCGTGGAAGGTGCGCATGTACAAACATGGCTGAACGGTGAACTGATGGCAGATTTGACAGACAAAAAGATTGGTGCCACACAAGGACGTATCGCATTACAGATTCACGACGGGGGCGGTATCAAGGTGCAGTGGCGCAATATCCGTTTGACAAGACTGTAAGACAGTATTAAAACATATACAACAATAACTTATGTACAAAATATGGGAATTGACAGAAGAAAATTTTTAAAAGGCATGGGCAGCCTCGCTTTGTTCTCTATCGTGCCAAGCAAAGTATTGGGTGGGCCCAACCATATTGCTCCAAGCGATCAATTGACAAAAGGTATCATTGGAGTAGGCGGAATTGGCAGAAGTAGCTACCATTTCACAAGTAATGAACAGTGTCGCCTTGTTTCTGTGTGTGATGTTGACAAGAACCACCTACAAAAAGCAGTAGACCTGGGCAAGAAGAAATTCAATGAAACATTGCAGACATATCACGACTTTCGCGACCTAATTAAAGATTCGAATGTAGACATCGTACATATCGCTACTCCACCTCACTGGCACGGTCTGATGGCCATCGAGGCAGCCAAAGCAGGAAAGGACATCTGGTGTGAAAAACCGATGACACGTACTATCGGTGAAGGTAAACGTTTGATGGAAGCCGTGAAACAGAATAATCGTATATTTCGACTGAACACATGGTTTCGCTTTAAAGATAATTTCTACGGACTGGGTACTACTGTTGAACCATTAAAAAAACTGGTAGACAGCGGATTGCTTGGCTGGCCATTAAAAGTAATCATCTCGGGTGCTACCGGTTTCACATGGAAATTCTTTTGGGTAGGAAAGGAAAATCTTGCTCCGGAACCAGTCCCGGCAGAATTGGACTATGACATGTGGCTGGGACCGGCTCAATACAAGCCTTACAATTCTCATCGCGTTCATTCCACATTCCGGGGATATTGGGATTACGACGGAGGTGGCCTGGGGGATATGGGACAGCATTATATTGACCCGGTACAATACATATTGGGAAAAGATAATACCAATCCTATCAAAGTCGAAGTAGATGCTCCCCAGCAACATCCTGATGCTATCGGTATTTGGCGTAAGATTACCTATACTTACCTAGACGGATGCCAGATAGTATTGGAAGGTGAAGGGTTTGAAAGTGGCAATAAGGTACCGTATATAGAAGGTCCAAAAGGTAAAGTCTATAAAGGTTTTGAATGTGAATTAAACGGTAAGCCTGCTCCGGACATAATGAACATCATTGCTGAACTGCCTGATCCGGAACCGCAGAACACGGATTTTATCAAATGTGTCAAAAATAGGGAACTGTTCGCCTTGAATGAAATGAACGGGCACCGCAGCTGCAACATCGTAAATATGGCCCTTTGCGCCCTTCGTCTGAACCGTACACTACATTTTGACCCAGTAGCGCAGCAGTTCATCAACGACGATGCCGCCAATCAATTGATTGACCAGCCGATGAGAAATCCCTGGAAACTTTAATCTACTAATACTGAAAAATGAAAGATATGAAAAAGATATTTTGGGCATTAACTTTTGCAGCTTTATTGCCGTGGAGTATTGCGGCACAGGATGCCCGCCAGCGTACTATTGCCACTATTATAGCTGATGCGTTAGACCAGCTTCCTGCTGCCAAACAACAAGACTACAACAACATAATGAATGAACTGATGTCCACCGGTACTGCCGGCATAGTTCTGTTGGGAGAAATGCTTGTTCCGGCAGACAAAGGTAAGAACGCTTCCATTGAGCATGCTTTGTATGGTGTAGTTTCTTATGTTACCGCTCCGGATAAAGCAGACAAAAGGGCTGAAGTGAGAAAAGGTTTAGCAAAAGCCATTGAAAAGTGTACTGACAATCCAAACCGAGCATTCCTAATGAGCCAGTTGCAACGTTGTGCAACAGTTGAGGACATCCCTGTTTTTGTAAAATACCTGCATGATGCTTATCTGGCAGAATGGGCTATCAACGGACTGGCACATACTGAAGGGGCAAACGAGGCACTTCTTGATCTCATTAAGAAAGAGGTTGCTCCTCGAGAGAAACTGGCCTATGCTGTCGGCGTAAAAAGACTGAAAACGGCCGAACCTATACTGTTGGAATGGTTGAAGAATGCAGACGCTCCAACTCAAAAAGCAATCTATCACGCATTGAGTATTTGCGGTTCATCCGCCTCCCTTTCTACATTGGAGAAAGCCGCCAAAGCAGCGAAGTATGAGTGGATACCGGAAACAGATGTTACTGCTTGCTATTTGCGACTACTCAAGACAATGGTTGTCAACGACGAGGGACATATCGCAGCTAATGCAGCAAAAAAACTGCTAAAAGATACTGACAAGGCTTATGTACGTGGTGCTGCTCTCGATGTAATTATTGAAGCAGAGGCAAAAAAGCTGTCTCTTACATCCTTGCCGCTTTGAAGGACAGTAATCGTGAATATAGAGTGAACGCTTTACGCCTATCTGAAAACATTGCTGATGAAACCTTATATGCAAACCTGGCAAAGACATTAAAGGCAAAGAACAATAAGAAAGTAAAGGCTGACATATTAAATTGGTTCGGTACTAATCATGTAGTTTCACAGATTGATGCCGTAATAACCAATATGGACTCCGACGACGAGGAGATTGCCATTGCTGCCATTACTGCTGCCGGAAAGATTGGCGGCGATACAGCATTGGAAGCTCTAATTGCAAAACTGAATAGTAATCATGCCGATGCTGCAACCAAAGCATTGCTCTCATTTAACGGTAAAATCAACAACAATATCATGAAAGCGTTGGATGCGGACAAAGCCATTCGGATTGCCGCACTAAATCTTGCTTCTACACGCAGTATGGACGAAGCGACCGATAAAGTGTTTAATATGCTGACTTCACCAGAAAACGATGTACGCACTGCTGCCTATAAGGCTCTTGAGGGTGTAGTAGGTCCGTCAGATCTTGAACGTCTCAGCCGATTGATTGAAAAAGAGAGTGGCAAGAACATTCCTCAAATTCAGAAAGCGATGCGGAACGCAGTTCTGCCTTTGCCTAAAGATAAACAATATGCTACCGTAATTCCATATGTCAACAAATCCTGTAATCCTTCCTTGTACTATCCGGTTCTTGCGCAAGCGGGTAATCCTGAATCCATTGCTGAGATTCTAAAAGGATACAATGGCAATTACAAACAGGAAGCATTCGCGTCATTGGTGAATATTGACAATATAAAAATGATCGAGGTTCTCTATAACATTGCAGTTAATGACAAAACGAATGCTCAAGCTGCATTAAACCGCTACACAAGTTTGGTTGCCAAGTCTGCCCATACATCGATACGAAAATACCAATTGTATCGCAGGGCATTGGAAATTGCTTCCGATGTGAAAGTACAGAATCGCCTTATTAACCTGTTGGGTGAAACTCATACTTATCAGGCTTTGATGTTGGTTGAAAAATACATGGATAATAAGGCTACGGCTGAAGCTGCTGCCGAGGCAGTAAGAACTATCGCTTCAAAGAACTCTGAAAATTTCGGCGGTGAACCGGTACGCAAAGCTTTGGAAAAAGCAATTGCATGTTTTAAGGAAGCTGGTCATGCGGATGCCGGTTATGCCATCGATGACATTAATGCCATATTGCAAAGACTTCCGCAGGCAGCCTACATTCCGATATTCGGTAATGCCGAATGGACAGTAATTGCGTTGAATCCGGCTCAGAAGGCTTCAATGAATCCCAAGAAAATCAAAAAACACGAAGCATTGACTGCCACAACTAGCGATCTTTGGAAGATTACAGAAAATGGAATAGCTTATACCGGTGGTAAAAATGCCATTCTGGGTACTGGCAATTATGAGAACTTTGAACTATGGTTTGAATGGAAAGGCACAGGCAAGGCAGGTTTGGGCGTGCGTTCTATTCGGCAAATAGACTTAGGCGGTGATAAATCCGGGGCTTTGTCCGGCAACATAAAAACAAAAAATACACCGGAAAAAGTAGCCGATAATATAGCAGGTGAATGGAATACAGTTTATGTAAAGGTATTGAACGACCGGGTGACTGTCAGTGTGAACGGTGTGGTGACCGCCACCAATATTATCCTTGAAAACTCCTGCGATCGTAATATTCCGGCTTATGTGAAAGGTCAGTTGATGCTGATAGGAGAAGGCACACCTGTAGAATACCGAGAGATGTACATCCGCGAACTTCCTTCTACTCCGAAATTCAACCTTCCTGCAGAAGAAGCAAAGGAGGGATTTGAGATATTATTCGATGGTACTTCCATGCACAAGTGGACAGGAAATACAACCGACTATGTACCTGTAGACGGAACTATCTACGTGACTGCACAATACGGTGGTAGCGGAAACCTCTATACAGTAAAAGAATACAGCGATTTTGTATTTCGCTTTGAGTTTGCATTTATGCGTGAAGGTGTCAACAATGGCGTAGGCATTCGCACTCCGATGGGAGTGGACGCAGCATATGAAGGTATGGAAATTCAAATACTAGATCATGACGCTCCTATTTATAAAGGATTACGTGAATATCAACAACATGGGTCAGTATACGGTATCATTCCTGCCAAACGAGTGAAGTTCCCTGCATTAGGTGAATGGAATACCGAGGAAATCCGTGCAGTAGGAGATCGTATTACCGTAACTGTAAACGGTGAAATTATACTGGATGGAAACATTCGTGAAGCATGCCAGGGACACAACGTATCGGAAGACGGTTCTACAAAGAACCACATACTGTAGACAGGAAGAATCATCCCGGACTCTTCAACAAGTCGGGACATATCGGATTTCTAGGACATGGTGCAGGAGTGAAATTCCGTAATATCCGTATCAAGGATTTGAGCAAATAAAAAACTAATAAGATAGCTTTCATACTTCTTTATGAATATCAAGGCAAATGATGCCCGCAGACCGGTCTCCATCGTAGTGATAGGAGCCGGTAACCGGGCTAACAAATATCTGGAATATGCAAAAATAAACCCTGACAAGGTACAGCTTGTCGGAGTTGTGGAGTTAAATGACATCCGGCGTAATAAAGTAGCGGAACGCTTTGGATTGGACGCTTCGCAGTGTTGCTCCGATTATAAGACTTTTTTCACAATCCTGTCAAGTCGGATGCCATCCTGATATGTACACCCGAAACATGCATTTTGAGCCAAGCATGATGGCCATCCGCAAAGGGTTTCATGTTTTGTTGGAAAAGCCTATAGCCCAGACACTGGAAGAATGCATTGCCATTGGCAAGGCTGCAAAAGAAAAAGGGGTTATCGTTGCAGTTTGCCATGTATTACGATATCATCCGTATTTCATGAAGATCAAAGAGCTGATTGACACTGAAGAATTAGGTAGAATTATTTCAATAAATCATCGTTCATCAGTAGGAATAGACCGTTCTACACATGGGTTTGTGAGAGGCATGTGGCGTAAAGAGGAAATAACCAATCCGATGCTTATCTCCAAATGTTGTCATGACATCGATTTTCTGTTATGGCTTACACGCACCCGTTGCCATAAGTTAACCTCGTTCGGTTCTCTGCGTTGGTTTCACAGTGCGAATGCCCCAAAAGGTTCAGCCGATCGGTGCATTGATTGCAGTGTTGAAAATGATTGTCCGTTTTCGGCTGTAAAGTTATATCGTGAGCGTCGTGAGTGGATCGCTAATTTTGATGTACCGGAGGGTAAAACGATTGATGATGTGATTGAATACCAATTACATGTAGGGATTTACGGGCGTTGTGTATATCATTGTGACAACGATGTGGTAGACCATCAGATTGTATCTATGGAAATGGAAAGTGAAGTAACGATTAATTTCTCAATGGATGTATTTACTTTGAAAGATAATCGGGAAACACACATTTGCCTGACGGAAGGAGAAATAGACGGAGATGAAACGACTTTACGCGTAAAACGGTTTTGCGGAAGGGAAGAAACGGTCTATGATTTTTCGGATATTGCCGGCACTCCGTTTCATGCAGGAGCAGACTTGGCTTTGATGGAGGATTTCATTGAAGCCGTCCGTTCCAGCAAAAAATCTCTCGCTACTGCCATCGATGTTTCTGTAGAAAGCCATCTCATCTGCTATGAGGCGGAGCGTAGCCGCAGAGAAGAACGCATTATTGTTTTTTAAGGCACTGTCCTATTTTTTGTGTAAATTGAAACAGGATTCAGTTGTAAGTTTCCTCTTATATCTGTATTCTGTTTTCAAAAATAAGCATAAATTGGTTCATAATCAATCCCCAGTTATGAATTGGCTATGTCCATTTCTTCTCAATCTCCATTAGTGACAGATATACTGTTTTCTTCACGGCATCATCAGAAGGGAATAAAAACTTTGATTTCGTGTACTTTCTGATTTTCCCGTTGAGATTTTCAATGAGATTTGTGGTATAGATTATTTTTCTGATTTCCAGTGAAAACTGGAAGAAAACAGTCAGGTCATCCCAGTTGTTTCTCCATGAAAGTATGGCATAAGGGTACTTTCTTCCCTATTTCTTTTCCAGATTATCAAGTTCTGTGGCAGCAACTTCCTTATTGGGTGCATTATAGATATTCTTCATATCTGCCGTAGACTCTTTCTTGTCCTTATAAACGACATATTTACAGGAGTTTCTGATCTGATGTACCACATAGATTTGAGTGGACGACTGAGGGAATACGGTACGAATGGTATCCGTAAATCCATTCAGGTTGTCGATACAGGTAATCAGTATATCCTGCACTCCACGTACCTTTAAATCAGTCAGTACACCCATCCAGAAAGAAGAACTGTCCGATTTGCCAACCCACATGCCAAGAACTTCTTTCAGGCCATTCTGCTTCAGGACGACACAAAGATAAACGGTCTTGTTTATGATCTTGCCGTTATCCCCGTACTTTGAAGACGATTCCGTCCATCCAGACTATCAGATAAACCGGATCCAAAGGGCGGTTCTGCCATTCCTGAACGGCCTGGTTTACTTTGTTTGTAATGATGGAAATGGCTGATGTAGAGAGTTCTATTTCATAAATCTCACACATCTCTTCCTCTATATCGAAAACACTCATTCCTTTGGCATATAAGGAAATAACAAGCTTTTCTATCGAAAGTCCACTGCTTTCGTGTTTGGGCATTGCAATCAGTTCGAACTGGCTGTTACGATCATGGGGAATGGAAATAACAGCCTCCCCATGTTCGGTTTGGATTTTCTTCGGATAGCTGCCATTACGTGAATTACTGGTATTATTCCCGGCTATAGAATTCTTTTCATAGCCTAAATATGCGTCCATTTCACCTTCAAGCATCTTCTCCAATACTTGGGCATGTAACTGTTTAAGAAACTTGCTCACATTGGATTCTGTTTTGAATTGGCTAAGGAACTCCTTACTTAATACTTCATCTGGCACTACATGATTCTTTTCTTTCATAATCTTCTTCATTTTACAAATGTATAAAATAAAAATACGAGACTCTAATATGAATCCCGTATTTCAATTTACACAAAATATTTTATAGTGCCCTCCCTTCGGAAGTTATGCTATCATCATTCGCTTCGCTCACTGAGTATTTGCCTCTAGCTTACCCCGCCATTTCATTTTTTATTTCATTAGTGGATTCCCGCTCAATGTCACATAATTCATTAAACCTTTTGATCAGCTTCTCAATATCTCTCTGCTTTTTTAGCTATGCTTTTCCTATGGAGAGATAAGATATTAGCACTTAAGTCAAAGAGTAACCTATATAGCTCAACATTATCAATTTGTCAAATTACTTTATTATACCTTTAATTCCTTCGTAAAATCCCGAATTGTTTTACTTATGCAATTATCGAATAATGAATGCTATAAGATCTTTCCCTTTAGAAGTCAATTTATCCTCTAAAGTACGAATGGGATGACCGTTGGTTTGCAATTTTGATAATGAAACATTATCAACAATAAGTCTATTACTTTCAAGATAGTATATACTTTCGGCAACATCTTCTTGGGCAGCATTTAATAATTCGCTCAACATCTCTATGAAAAAATAAGTTCTGGTATAGATTATCAGGTTTCTGTAGCCAGGTGTTGGAGCATTGGGATCTTTTATTTTCTCTCCATTTTGCCGATTAAATTCTGAAGGATTTTGAAGAATTCGCAAAATTAGTAACTCCAAACCATTCATTTGTTCTAATATTCTTAAATATTTTTCCGTTTTATCGTAGCTGCATTCTTTTGCAGTAATGCTACTAAGCAAAATATTTCTAAACAAAATTCTTTTCTCTTCTTTACGTTCATTTACAATATGCCTAGCAGTTTGTTCAAACACATCAAGAAAATCAGGTTGATTGATGTATGATTCATTAATTTGCTCTTTAATCTTTTGAACTTCCATTTCTAAGGAAAGATAAAATTCTTCAAGCCGTTCGTGCTTTCGCTTAGCTTGAATTGCATCTATATCTGACCAAACAGAAGTTAAAGTACCTCCTAGTACAGGTATCATTGCTGTGATGCCTTTAATCGCCACCATTCCTTTTTCAATAACATTTTCTTTCTTCATATCTATATCTATGCCCCGATTGAGCCTTTATCTACTTTTTACAATGCTTTTATTCCGAGAGCAACTGAGTAAATTCATGAAGGCGAAAACGATAACTGTTGAAGTAAAACTTACGTAAAAGTCTAAATCTTCAGATTTCATATCAAACCTGTTGACTCCTCCTTTGTATCCTCCCAACGTTCTTTTTAAATATCAATTCCTGTCGGAACTTTAATTTCTCTATCCCTCACTCAGACCCTGAAATATATTGAATATTTATCATTTCGCTTCACCGGATCCCTCCTCTAATTCAAATTATAATAAAATATTCTACCATAATATACGATTTAATTTATATTTTCCATGTACTAAAATAGTTACTTTATCAATGCAAGCAAAATTTCGCCAGAGAAACTTTATTTTATGAGTTCATCAATCGGAAAATTTCACTATCTTTGATAAGTTATTTACTGTAAACCATAATTTTTAAACAAGGATATAAAAATGAATTCATCTTACTATCAAAATCAGATAAATCGGTTAGAAAAAGATATTGCAGATTTGCAGAAGAAAATTGCTGATGAAAACAAAAAAGAAATTGATAAGAATAAACAGATAGACTCGGTGCATAGAACTATCAATAAAAATACTTCTATTTCTACTCTTAACTCAAAGCAACGGCAAATAGATGGATATCAAAAGGATATTCTTAATTGCAGAACCAAAATTGCGAGCTATCAAAAAAGTATTGCAACAAAGTCAGCAGAACTGGGGAAAAAAAGGCAAGAGTTGCTAAAAGCACAACAAAGCGAACAAAAGAAACTACAAGATGACCAATTAAAGTTCCAAAAGAAGTTACAAAGTGAAATTGAAATTCAAAAAAGACATTTGGAGACTCTTATCGCCCAAAATTATTCAACACAAAATAATAAATTGGTTTCGACAGAGGATATTCCGGAGCCGACTAAACAATATGACTTTTTCATCTCACATGCTTCAGAAGATAAAGATGATATTGTTAGAGATTTAGCCGAAGCATTAAGGAATAATGGTTTTGAAGTTTGGTATGATGAGTTTGAACTAAAAATGGAGATAGTCTCCGAAAGAAAATAGATTATGGTTTATCCAATGCTAATTATGGAATTGTCATAATCTCCCCTTCCTTTGTCAAGAAGAATTGGACGGAATATGAATTGAATGGCATGGTTGCCAGAGAAATGAATGGGCACAAGGTTATTTTACCAATTTGGCATAAAATAACGAAAGATGAAGTTTTAAGATTTAGTCCATCATTAGCTGATAAGCTTGCACTAAACACTTCAATTCACACAATTGATGACATCGTCGAAAACCTGAAGAATTTATAAATATCTGATTACAAGAGCGTATATAGAAGCGTAAAAGATGCAATAATATGATTTTCTTTAAACTTTGATTTGAAATCGAGATTTTGTATCTTAGCAATACTGAGATTTATATAATTACAAATAAAGTCATAAGAAATCAAAGTGAACTTCACCTAAGACCTTGAAAGGATTCTTTCCGAAATAGAAACCATTGCAAAAAAATGGAATAAAAAAAGGTGCTGTTCATATTGGACAGTATCACAGTGGCGGCAACAGGAAGTGTCACGGCCAGAGTTGCAAAGGAGCTGATGAAAAGGCTGAAATTAATCTGTGGACGCTATAACGTAACAGTGATAACGCTGATGCATACAAGAAAGCGGGACAAATCCAAACCTATTGAGATGCAGGACCTGGCCGGTTCCGCCAAACTGACTGACTTGGCGGATAATGTGCTTGCAATAGCCAAATGTAATGCTACTGAGGTGTATGTCAAGGTTCTCAAGTCACGCAGCAATGCCATTCCTGACAAAGTACGGCATTTTGAGATTCGCAGTGACGGCTATCTCCATTTGGAATTCATTCGGGAATGTGAGGAAGAGGATCTGCTGGCACAGGGTAAAAGCAAGCTTACACCAGAGGTGGAACAGGAGATTCTCACCCTGCGTGGAAAAGGATACTCCGTCAGGAAAATAGCAGATCATATGAAACTGTCAAAATCTGCTGTTGACCGTGTGGTTCAAAAGCATAAGGACAGTGAAGAATCCAGCGCGGATGCTATTAAGGATGCACAATTCCCCGACAACGCAGCCTGATAAAAAGACCATATCCTGTAAGACTTTTACGTAATCATACAATGAAGACTGGAATTCAATAATGAGTTTCAGTCTTTTTGTTTATCTGAAGCTTCTTAAGCCCCCTTGAGTTATCCACTGTCCCTTTGTCCCGGAACTGACGATCCCACTGTCCCGGATATCACATTTTTCAGCATTTTAGGCATGAAATTTATATAAAATACCCTCCAAAATTATGTTTTTTATCATTCGTAAACAAGCATAATTACAGACATGATATAGTAAGTATTTGTATAGTTACAAACATTATCAATAGATTACACACAAACATCTATTTCGTATTATTTACATCACATGGGTAAAGTTCCAAAATGTACATATTTTCTGGGACACCTTCCCGGGACAGACGGATAAAAAGAGATTCAGGGTTAGCCCGACCATTTCTTTTCCTTCAAAAAAATATCTGTTTTGCCGTTCAAATCCCTCGAAAGCTTGATATATGTATGAAAACATATATAATATTGTCAAGTAAGAACGATAGCTCTATACTAGACCGTCAGGTAAGGGATTGTCCTGATGTCAGCGAAAAAACAGTTCCACAGAGAATACCCAGAAGATACAAAGAGGATATCAAGAGATTACAAGAAAAATACGATCTGCATGAAGGGCTGGTCATTAATGTGTCCCTCAAAGAATTCAGGGGCATATGTGAAAGGGATTATCCAAAGATCGAAGCCTACCTGGGATTAAAGAAATACCTGTTACGCACTTTCGGAGTAACCCTGAATATACATTCACAAAAGACTAAGGGGGATTTCGATAAAAATACAGATGAACCATAAATTTTGTATAACCGGGGTTGGCTGGAGGCAAAGAGTAAAGGAACGTAGTGAAGTGACATACATAACTCCCTGAAGGGAGATAAAGGTGGAATAAAAAAGTTTGCAAAAAGAGGTAAAATGTATAAAGAAGAGTGTGTTTTGAAGAATAAAATATTCCACCCTTCGGTTATGTATTACATACTCTCTACTATCGTATACCCTCTGTCTCCGACTTACCCCATTAATCTTAAAAGTGAAACAATGCATAAAATTACATTAAATGTCCCTGAGGGGATCAGATACCTTTCAGACTGGCATGACTTATGGAATACCCTGCTGCCGGAAGGACAACATTACATTCTAAACAAACGTATATGCGGATGCGGAGCTACTGAAGCCTATCTAAGATCAGGCAGGAAAGTCATATTAGCCAGTCCCAGAAAGCATCTGCTCTATAACAAGTATTCCCAGCATCTCTCCGACAACCTGCACCTGTACCGTTACCAGGGGGATAAGAAGAGGTATTTTGAAAGCAGACTTATTTCCCCGACCGACACGCTTGCTTTCAATGAAAACCTAACCGGATATATCAGATCCGGAGGGAACAAGATACTGACAACGTATGATTCACTCAGGAAAATCATGGAAGTCCTGATTAGTTCGGGGGAGGATATATCCGAATGGGTGGTAGTGATAGACGAGTTCCAGGCTATATTTTACGATTGCCAGTACAAGGCCACTACGGAATATGAGCTATGCCAGGTACTCCGGAAATTCTCCACTGTCATCTATTTGTCGGCTACGCCCTATCTGGACTCCTATCTGGACATGACGGAACAGTTCAGGAATATGACCATTTATGAGCTTCTCTGGCCGGAGGATATGACACAGACTCCCAATGTCGAAGTTGTGAAATCTAAGAAACCCGTCCTGGAACTGTGTTCTGACCTGATCGGGAAATACCGGGAAGGCAACGGCAAGTCAACCGTTGTGAATGGAGAAGGTTTTACCGCCAGGGAGGCCGTGTTTTATATCAACAGCGTTTCTGAAATCAAGAAGATTATCAAAAAGAACGGGCTCACACCGGAAGAAACGGCCATTATCTGTTCAGCCAAGACTGATAATCTTCGGAAACTGGATAATCTTTCCAGAGAAACGGGCATGAAATTCAGGATACGGAGATATCCCACAAAGAGGAGAGCCACATAAAATGTTCATCTTTCTGTACCTCAACTGTATATATAGGTGCCGATTTCTATTCGACCAACGCCTATTCATACATTTTTGCCAATCCGCAAGTCAGTTGCATGGCAGTGG
>ENA-OQJX01000243-OQJX01000243.1-human-gut-metagenome-genome-assembly--contig:-NODE-243-length-34314-cov-2.921578_pt1 | contig 34314 bp, 33 predicted proteins | sample MGYA00242615_ERZ504782 | MGnify/ENA primary metagenome ERZ504782 (study PRJEB26092, sample SAMD00036354) | human gut metagenome | host: Homo sapiens | study: EMG produced TPA metagenomics assembly of... | reverse complement strand
CTCCAACGTTAAAAGATATTGATGATCTAAATCCTGAATATACTTAAAGTACTTGTCCGTAATTCGAACCTCACTCAAATGAAAAAAGATCTATTCTATTTTTAGATAAAGGCTTAGTAGTTCCCCACATATAAACATTTGATATGCAGGACATCACAATTACAAACAATAATATTTTATATTTTTCATGTCAATATTTATTATATATTTTCAAGTTGAGAACAAAAATCAATTACTTTTGCAAATAATTCGGATTTTTGAGTTAATTTTGGATTTGAAGTTAAAACAACCTCTGGTATAGGGAAAACACTACGGTAATCTCCTTTAGGCTTATGTGACAACCAACTTTTTTTAGTAAACAAACCAAAACGAATCATGTCCCTTCTTCGGTGAGCCTCCCAAACAAATTCCCACCCCAACTCATCATACAATCGTCCGAACTCAACCGGGTCTTGATTACCTGGATCTACAATATGATATTTCTCTACATAACCATATTGATAAATAGAATTAGCTTTAAGTTGCTCATCCGTAACCATTATTTTTTCTGGATGATCTCTAAAAGCTCGTTCCCTAACCTGAGAAACCAAAGCACCAGCCCCCGGCTGCCCCGTTCGCAGTAAACACTCTGCTTTCATCATCAACACCTCAGCAAAACGGAAAAAAGGGAAATCAGTATCAGAAGAAGAAGGAGTCTGAGGAGCGACCTCAAATTTATTCATGCGCCACCCCTCAAATTCTTTTACATAACTAGCATCAGGTATCTCTTTTACAATGATAAAATCCTCACCTATATTATCATAAATCCCCTTTAGTATTTCACCGTTACTACTATATTGTGCTCCTCTAAGCCATGTATCATCTATACGACTATCATCTTCATCATAAGTATCAGCAAACTGAGTTATTGCCATTGTTGTTCCACTTCCCCAAGGAGTTGCTTCCAAATTAAATTTATCTTTTAACTGAGCTTGCCAAGAACGCATATGCATATCATTTCCTGTTGCAATAATTTTATCATAAGGTACTGCTAAAATAATTTCTTTTGAAGACTCAACTCCAGATGATCTGAATGAATCTTTAAAATTTTGAGAGAGCATACAAGGGCTATTATTGATTATATCGTTACATTGTACAATACAATCCTCCCAATGAGCCGTTCCTGTATACACTTCAGCGTTCAAATACACATTCGCCAACAATGTCTTTGCCGCCCATTTATTAAATCGTCCATACATAGCACCTCCTTGCTCCTCGCTTAAATAAGGTATAACTTCAATCAGTTCTTTTACTATAAAATCAAAGATTTCCTTACGAGAACTTTTTTCTGGCATTTCATCTGATGTAGTAATTACCAAAGGAGCATCTCCAAAATTATCACATATCAACCAATAATAAAAAGCTCTAGCTGCTCTTAGTTCCATTATTCCTTGTTCCTTTGCCTCCAAAGAAGGAGCGGGTACTTTACCACTCTCAATCAATTCTATAGAATAATTAGCAAATAAAGCTCCCCGATACATCCAATCCCAAAATTCTTTAATATTAGCCAGCTCAGAATTCCAATCATGATAATGAAAATGCATATATTGGCCACCATCATACCAACCTGTGGCAGTAGGAGGAGATACTATTGCATCTCCAGTCACTTCATTCGCTGTCCAAAATCCCGTATGGCTAAACACTCCACGTAAAGGTGAATATACACTTGAAACCACAGATTTAAAATCTTTTACCGTATATTCATAACTATCCTGTGTTATTGAAGAATATACTTTTTCTGTTAAATCATTACTACAACATGACATTATTCCCGCCAAGCTTATAGAAGTAACTATACCTACTATCTTATTTATTGTTTTCATAATATTTAGAATTTAAATGACATACCAATTGTATAAGTTCTAGCCGAAGGATATCTATAACGATTATCTATACCTGGATACATTCCGTTTACAGGAGTTTCCGGATCTATACCACTATATCCAGTAATAACAGCAAGATTAGAAACAGAACCAAAAAAACGAATATTTTTCAACCAATTCCATCTTGTATTCCAAGTATAGCCTAAAGTCAGATTATCAATCTTCCAATAGTCACCATTTTCAATATGATAACTTACGTAAGCCAGTGGTTGATCTACAGCAAGAGGACGTTTCCCAAAGACAGGATCAAAAGCTTTCTCCATTACATTCCATCCTGCAGTAAACATAGCAGGTACCCCATGAAAAGCAGCAGCCGAATTCCATATTTGAAAACCAAAAGCCCCACGCATTGTAAGACTTAAATCAAAATTTTTATATCCAAAAGTGTTATTCCAATTCACATAATGTTTCGGCAAGCCATTACCTAATACTTTTTTATCAGAAGGAAGCGCATCATTTATAGATTTTGGGGTTCCATCTTCACCCTCTATTATCCAATGCCCATCATCATCTATATCAATAGACTTATATCCCCAAAAATTACCGAAAGATTGCCCCTCTTGTATTCTGTGTGTTGCCTGCCACATAGGAGATCCCGTTGTCCCCGTATCTAAATATGTACTTGCAACAAATTTACCAGAAAGTGTCACTAATTTATTTGCATTACTAGAATAGTTTATATTTGTTACCCATTGAAAATCTTTTGTTGAAACAGGCGTTACCTGTATAGAAACTTCTACCCCTGTATTACGTATAGACCCTCCGTTAGCTTGTATTGTAGGAAATAAATATGGAGGTGAAGGAACATTATATTCCCAAATCAAATCCTTAGTTGTTCTTCTATAATAGTCAATGCTTCCGGTTAACCGATTATCAAAAAGCCAACATCTAGGCCAACATTAAGTTCCTCTTTCTTTTCCCAACGGAGATCTGGATTCGTATTGGAACTAGGATGAACAGACTTAATCCAAGTGCCATCATAATATGCATAATCATTAAAATTAATCGAACGAAGAGACATATAAGGAGAATATGGTTCCGTACCTGTAATACCAAATCCCGCACGTATTTTCAATGCAGAAAGAGATGACACATCCTTTAGAAAATTCTCTTCCACTATATTCCATGCTACAGATACAGCTGGAAAAGTTCCCCACTTATAATTCTTACCAAATTTAGTAGATCCCTCCTGTCTTATACTAGCAGATAAAATGTATTTTCCTTTATAATTATAATTCAAACGAGCAAAATAAGCAATCAACAAATTCTCCCTTTTCTCCGAATCTTCATTAGCTTTTCCATCACGTAAAGCTTGACCTTCACTCATATTATTATATGTATAATCATCTGAAGGAAAATCCCAATTTTGCATCCAATAATCTTCATACCCACTTTTCATCCAACTATACCCTCCCAACAAAGTAAAATTATGATCTTTAAATAATGTCTTATTGTATTGAACTGTCAATTCAGATAATGTTTCATATGTAGATTGTGTACCACGAGATGCATATCCATTCTTACCATTTTTAGTAGTTGAAGAATGTTGCTTCGTTTCATAATATCCTCGGATCTGATTAAAAATATTTTTAGATGCAGTATATTTAATATTTAATCCTGCAATAGGAGTAAATGCCAAATTAGCAAACATTCTTAAAGCAGTTTCCTTATTCTCTCCCTCTGTTTCCCATAAAAGAGCCAACGGATTTAAATAATCATTAATAGGTCTCTCTTTCCAATTTCCATTTTCATCTCTAACAGGATCTGTAGGATTAAATTGAATCGCTCCTGCATAAACATCTGTTTTATATCCACCACCATCTGCACCATCAAAATATTTTTTTAGAGAACCATTCAACCCTGCATTAATACGCAATTTATCATTAAACATGCGATGAGTAACCTCAATGCGTGGATAAATGATCTGGTTGTCCGAACGTTGAATTATACCCTCCAAACTCCTATATTCAAGACTTGCCAAATAATTAGTTGTCTGACTTCCTCCTCTTAAACTTACATTATATACTTGTGAAATAGGAGTACGAGTTATTTCATCCAACCAATCCACATCACCACCATAATCAGTCGCACCACCATACCCTCCTTGAGCTACTTTCTCACGATATTGACCTGCTGTCATCATTGGCAACTTTTTCACGATCTGTTGAATAGAAATATAAGCATTCACATCTACTGTTGTTGGCATTTCCCCATTTACATGTTTTGTAGTAATAAGAATAACTCCATTAGTACACGTGTACCATAAATAGCTGCTGCCGAACCATCTTTTAATACATCTATTTGTGCTATCTCATCAGGAGAAACAGAATTTAATGCTCCAGGAATTCCATCTATGAGAATTAACGGAGTGGTGTTTTGCCCTAATGTTGTGATACCACGCAAAGATAATTGGGAAGAAGAAAGAGGATTGGCATCTGGGGTTATAACAGCTAGTCCCGGAACTTGTCCACGAATCATCTGAGCAGCATCTGGAGAAGGGACCTTCAAAAAATTCTCTGATTTTACAGTGGCAATAGAACTAGCGACCTCCCCTTTCCGCTGTGTTCCATAACCAATAACAACAACTTCATCTAATAATTCAGAATCTTCTTTCAAAATAACTGATAAAGCCTTACCTCCCTTCTGTACTTTCAACTGTTGAGATTTAAATCCAATATATGATATATCTAATAAGGCATTTTCCTGAACTTCCAGCATAAAAATTCCATCAATATCTGTAATAGTACCATTTGAAGTCCCTTTTTCTTTAACTGTTGCTCCAACCACAGGGGCTCCATTTACATCTTTACAATACCACTAATTTTAATTTTTTGTTCATTCGCTTACTTTTAGTTCCTGAATTCTTTTAATAACAATATTCTTCCCTTGTATTTCATAAGAAACATTTTGTCCTTTCAAAATCTGATTAATAGCTTCATCCAATTGATTAGCATCTATTGTTACCATCTTCCGAATATCCAAATCTCCAGCAATATACACAAATGAGAAACCACTTTTAGTTTGTAATTCCATCATCGCCTTTTTCACTGAAACATCATTCATTTTCAACGATATAAGTTGAGAGTACACACTTAAATTTAGGCATAATACAGCCCCGACCATCAAGATGGCCCTCCTTTTGTAATTCATAAATTTAGAATTTAAAAAATTAAAAACTTTTGTAGGAAGGCGATTTTAAGAAATATTTTTATTACTTTTGTCACATTCCTCAAAAAGATCTCACATTTGACATTTTGAGGGAATAATATGGAAGCCGGGAGATTTCGCAGATCTTCCGACTTTTTTATATCCAGTCTTCCCACCCTTATTTTACGTACTTCTATTCATAGTTCTTTTTATTTAAGATTAGACAAATAGTTAATATAAAATTATTTCTTTATCATTTAAAGTATAATGTACCTTTTCCGTTGCTGATAATGCCTCCAGAATATCTCTAACACTTTGACCGTTTTTATTAAAATTTCCATAAAAACGAATTTTTTTTAAAGCATCATTAGCAAATTTAATTCGAACGCCATAATTACGTTCCAATATTTGTGCTACTTCTGGTAAAGGTATTTCATCAAAGAAAAGTCTACCGGTTATCCATTCTATATTTATTCCATCCCTTTTCCATTCTTTTTTCATAGTCTTTACTCTTTTATCTAATATCACCTGTTCATTAGGTAATAATAATAATTCCTCCTCTCTCTGAAGCTGATTATTTAAAACAATTCTTCCTTCTAACAGAGACACAACAACTTCTTTATCTTCAGGATAATCTCTAAAATTAAATTTAGTTCCAAGTACTCTTACTTGTAACTCTTTTGTTTTCACATAAAAAGGCATTTCAATATTACGAGCAACCTCAAAATAACCTTCACCTTGTAACTCAACATCACGATTGTATACTCCAAAATTTTGTGGATAAATAATACGTGATCCAGCATTAAGTATCACTATAGTACCATCTGGCAAACGGAGTCTTGTTTGTGATCCTATAGGTGTTTCCACCTCTATCCCCGTTTCCGTTAAAACATTTTTAAGATTACTTTTACCCCTCCAATACGAGAAATAAGAGATAAAACCTATTATTGATATAAAAGCCACATATTTATAGACTATTTTCCATCTTAGCCTCTTCCTCATCATCTTGTTCTTTTGATATGTATCCACCCGTTTCCTAAATAACTGGAAAGCCTCATCTTTATTATATATAGAGTTTTTCATATCACTTATGGCAGAAAACCAAATTTCTTGCCGCTGCATAAAATACTTTTCATTTTCCACAGACGCAGCTATCCACTCCTTCAGTTCATGCACAGCATTTCCATCCAACTCATTACTTAAATAGGATACTATTAATTCATCAATATGTTCTTTTTCTTGCTTTCATCTTTGTTGTTTCTAAAGTGAAGACGATTTATTTTAAATACAGGGTAGTCCTAAAAGAAACTTTTTTCTGTTTCAACACGAAAAAAATAAAATCAAAGCAATTAAATATTTGCTCAATTCAGTCTGAAGGAAAGATAATGCATTCTTTATATGATACTTAACCGTATTTATAGAAATACCTAATTCCTGAGAAATTTCTTCATATTTTTTCTCCTCAAATCTGCTTTTTTCAAAAACACATCTACATTCAATCGGTAGTTTGTCTATTGCCATACGGATTTCATGCTCCAATTCACGTTCCAATAATATTCCCAAAGGATAATTATCTGACTGCAAATACTTTTCTTCAGACATCTCTTCCGGTACTAGAACTGAAAATGAAATTTCCTTTTTTTCAGATCCAGATTTCAGATAGTCTATACAACGATTACGAACGGCCTTTATCAGATAACTTCTAATAGAAATAGTAATGTTTAAAGTTTCTCTGATTTCCCAAAGGTGAAAAATTACATCTCCGACTATAGTTTCCGATAAAAAATTATCGTTCAAATATTGATTTGCTACATGACACAAAAGAACATAATGATAATCATAGATGTATTTATAAGCATCTTCGTTGCCATTTTTCAGTTGTTCTACTATCAGTTTCTCTGTGTTTTCCATTTTATTTCTTTTGGAAAAGGAATAAAGTTAACGGGAACAAATTTAGAAATTAATTCTGAGTAACCTTATAAAAGTGCAAAAAACAAATCCGTTAATCTTATTATCACACCTTAAATGGTTACAATAAAGACTAACGGATTTCCCTATTCTAGTTTTACAAACTATATCCAACACCTCAGATAAAACGAATCTGAATCATCCCTCCATAAGGATTAAAATCGAAAAGAATCTTATCAGCATCCTTCTTTAGAAAAAGCTTTTTCCCATCTTGCCTAATCTCCGAAACTCTATTTCCCACAGATTTCAATACCATAGTCAGTGGTTCCGTAAATAATTGTGCATTCATATCCAAATGAGGAGTTATGTTATAGCCGTTTTCTTTTTCTAGCACATTCAAGCGAATTTTTTCTCGTTCTTTTGTATAGGCAGCCACCTCTCTAAATGTACCCACCCATATTTTATTTTCCAGAGCCTTTACCTTACTAAAATGTTCCCACAATATTTCGGGATTCAGAAAAGCATCATATCCTTGCGATATTCCATGTATCATTGCCACTCCCCATCTACCGGAGTTTACCAAGCTTTCCACCCATTTATCTAAAGACTCAGGAGTTGATTTCGATTTATCTCCCCCGATGGGATATTGTTCGGTACGTGTACCTACCCTGTTCTTTGAAGTTATTTTTAATATATCACTATTAACAGCATTGAAAGGATAACAGAATGTACGCGGTATTTTTCCTGTTTTCTCATAAAGTATACTGTCATTCTTCTCTACTTCCATTTTTACTTCCTCCAAAGAAACACGCTTTAAATTCGTATGTGACCAGCTATGACTGGATATTTCTTGCCCTTTGTCACTCATCTCTTTAATTTGCGCCCACGACATTCTCGGTTTTCCCTGCATAGCACTTTCATTCTCTATACATTTACCCCATATCCAGAAAGTACCTTTAAAGCCATATTTTTCCAATTTAGGGAAAAGCAACGTATAGTGTTCCTGTAAACCATCATCAAATGTATAACTAATAGCACATACTCTGTCACCCTTATAAGGTGCCACATAAACATCTTGTGTGAACCCGTTATCCCTGATCTCAGCCCCTGTCTGTTTCACCAATTCTATTCGAGGCGATGATTCCGGCATAGAAACATACTCTTCATATACTCCCGGACGGACAAGTATAGATATTGTTTTCTTGCCACCACCAACTGCCGCATTCACTGCTTCCTGAACTGTAAAGAAATCCCCACTCCCATCTTTCGCCACCACATAATCATAACGTCGCACATATTTTGCCAAAGCCGGCACTTCTTCCATCAAAGCGTCCACAACCAACCCGGCAACTATACGTCCACCATATATATTCAAGTGAGTATTATCAATTTTCCCTTCCGGACAAAATTCATATTGTCCTGCTGGAATCCACATAAACAATTTTCTTGAATTCTCGACTCCCATACCGGTAACCAAGTCATGGGTCAATTTATTCAAATCAATAAAAGGTACATTCATTTCTCCGGCCACCCGACGGGGAGATTCCAGATATTCCCCATGGGTATCAACCAATACCGGACCTTCTTTTTCATAACTACCCTTTATCTCCGTCACACCTTTAGGAGGGAAATTACGACGGACTATAGAATTGAACAGTACAGGATTTCCTCCCTTAGCACGTGTTTCATTCACAAAACGTCTTAAATTATCATCAAAGGTACTTCCGGGTTCTGTATGTAATGTGGCTCTAGGTTTCTCATCATTATGCCCGAACTGAATAAATACATAATCACCTTTATGAATTTTAGAAAGCACTACATCCCAACGTCCTTCATTGATAAAACTGAGTGAACTTCTTCCATTCATAGCGTGATTATCCACCACAACCTCTTCCGTAAAATATCCGGGAAGCATTTGTCCCCAACCACGCTCTATATTACCATTCTTCAGACTTTTATTCGCCATAGTGGAATCACCAATCATAAAAATAGTAATGGGTTCTTTTCTCTCAGCAATAAAAGCCGATAACAGGAGTAAAGCACATAAAGCAAGTAATACTTTTAATTTCATGTTTTTCATATACATTTTATAAGTTAAAAGATTCAGGCAAAAGTAAACAAGAACAAGAAAAGAAACCATAAAAAATGATACAAGAATATAGAAATTTGTTCAAAATCAATAGCTCAATTACTCTTTCAGTAAATAAGAACTAATAAAAAATGTTCAAATAACATTTATTTGCCATTTGAACATTTTTTCAATCCTTCAAAGTTCACATCGAAACATAGGAGGTTCTCCCAAATAAACAAACTCTTCCAAAAAGACAAAAAAATGAATGTCCAACTGTCAGAATGATGCAGGCAAAGAAAGTAATTGATACATCAATGTATGTGCCATACGTTCTTGACCATTGGTATTAGGATGCAAACGATCATACCCCGAATCATAGAAATAAATAAGTTGTTCTTCAATCATCGGATTTATACCTGTAACCGAATTAAAATCTATTACAGGAACTCCCCACAAATTACCTGCTTCCTTAATGGCCTGTACATAAGCATCCACATATTCTCCGCATTTATTCTGATAGCTTTCATCCGGTTGTACATTCTTTTCGCCGAATTCCGCTAAAGAACGATGCAATGGGGTCAACAAAACAATTTGTTTATCGGGAAACAATTTTTTCAAATGACTCAAACCAATATTAATACGGCCTTTATACGTATCATTCGTCATTATAGGAACACGCCTTTTACGCGTTTCCAGTTTTTTAGTTTCACCACGGGCAGCCATCACCTGCTCTTCTTTCTCTGCAAACCAAGTCCCGACAGGTACGCTGCTATTAAAATCATTTGTCCCCATCAAAACCACGATGCATCAACCTCTTCTCCATGCTCCTTTTTCAATTGTTCTGCCTGACGGGTACATCATTCCATTGACGTCCACTCACTCCATACACATAAGGAGTGATATCCAACCATTCTTTCAAAAAATCCCAATACTTTTTTATGTTATCTCCATAACAATTGGGATCAGTTATCGAGTCTCCTATATAACCAACCTTTTTTCCATACCATGGATGCCGGATATAACCTTTATTACATGATTCTTTTCCACAGAGAGACGTTTCCTGTCCGTGTAACAGCAACGGACACGCTAATAAAAGAGCAAATACAATAAACTGTCTGTTTTTCATAAGCAACTATTATTTTTTCAATCAGTAAAGTGCCATCAAAGATATAAAATAAGAAATAGAAAATAACCATCACAGACTTTTATTTTCGTTTGTCCTCCTCTATCATTCATAAGACAAGAAGTTCGAAAGGTTATAATAAACAAAACTTTACACTTTTAGATTCATTTGTTAACAAGACACGACATATTTATAAAGCATGTTATAAAACGGCGAAATACAGACTAGAAACTTGCTATTATAAATAAAGTCCGTATCTTTGTAGTGTGTTTTTCATAGTATTAGATTTAAGGTTAACAAAAGATTGGCTGTCTGGGATAGATAGCCTTTTTTTATGCTTTAAAACAGGAGAATTTCTTCATAAAAAATTCAATATCCCAACAATCGCTTCTTCAAATTCTACCCAACCGAACACAACAAAAGTCAATAAGAAAAAGCAATACGTATATCTATCCATCGAGGCAATTTATGAACTACCTAGTCTTAACTAACGTTTATCCTATATATTTTGGATTTATTTCAATAAAAGAAGACACTCTCATCACTGAGAATGTCCCCTATATTTAAACGAAACTTTAAAGAGAATTTATATATTTCAAATCTTATCTTCTATTCCACCATACTCGTTGCTCACGGCTATCATCACCATTCAAATCTGCTTTCACGGCAGCTTCATAATTTTCAAGATTACCTTGATAAATTTCGCTATCAAATTGATGGCGATAAGGAATATGATCAATCGTTGTACAAACCGGACCGACTTCTAGTTTCGGAATATCAAAACGACGCCAGTCAGACCATGCCTCAAAACCATCAGCCATAAAGCCACTAATCCAGCGTTGAAGAGCAATTTTGTTAATTTTATCAGCATCAGTACCTGTATAGGCAACTGCTTCCTGTGCCAAATATTCATCAACACCTTCGGCCCCCCATTGTTCGAACGATGCCTTCACACCAGCTGCATAAAGCTGGGCAGGATCAGCCTGAATCCAGCCACGTTGAGCAGCCTCAGCCTCGATAAGCAACATACGAGCAGCAGTAATAATGGGAAAAGTAGAGGTTACCTGTGTGAGCGAAGGATTATAAAAACAGCAGACTTTGTTCCACGTATTCACATCTGCAGACTCAATACCCAAAGGCATACCTTGGTATTTATCAAAATTCTTCAAGTCTTCATCCGTTACGCCCGCCTCTGCCTGTGTCTTACCGAAAGGAATCAGTGAACAAGTAGAGAACAGACGGTTATCTTTCAACTCCTTCAGCTGATCTACATAATACTTATTAGGGACAAAATTATAATTATTGTTTACACCATTATAATATAAATATCCCACAGTATTGGCCTCAAAAGTATAATTCAAATTATAGGCATTTTCTTCAATACCGCCATCGGCGTAAGCTTGAGCAAAACGCGAGCGTCCTTCGGCAGGATCCACATCTGCCAGTTTTATAGCAAGCATCATACGGGTAGAAGCATTCAGTTTCTTCCATGCACGAATGTCACCATCGAACAGGATGTCGCTGTACTCAACGAGCCACTTTCATTAAACTGATTATACGCTTCCCTCAAATCGGCATCTAACTTAGCATAAATCGTTTCCTGTGAATCAAATACCGGAGTAAAATTTTCCTCACCTGCCTGAAACGCTTCTGTATAAGGAAGTGGCCTAGAGCATCTGTAAGGTGCATATAGATGAATCCCATCAATGTACGTGCAACCGCAATCTGATTGGCATTATCACCAAACTGTACAATGGCAGGTTTACCTTTTTCAGCCTCATCACTATTAAAGTCAATAATCTTCTCGCAGTTCTTCAACGGATAAAGATAATAAGAACTTGTACTCATAGTAGGTCCGCCAAACGCACCATACTGATTATTATTTTTCTCGGACATATACCCCGGATACATTTGCGTCCACGGGTAATAATAATTTGAGTTCATAGAGAAGTATTTCACATAAGTACAAGCGTATGTAAACAACATACCAGTATTAGCCTCCGACGGTTCATTGGGATCTTTGTTAATATCGCCAAAGTCAGTCATATCACATGCTGTGAATGTTGCTGCAAAACTCAGAGATAAAAATAATAATTTAATATATTTCATAATGATTCTTCGTTTTATGGTTTAAAAAGCAAGATTAACGGTAAAACCTATCGAACGGGTTGCAGCGGCATTACCACCCTCAAAATATCCCATACCAATTTCAGACACATCCACATTAGGACAAGCTGAATAGATCAACCATGGATTGGAAGCATTAATTGCCACACTGGCACGACTCAAACCGATATTTAGTTTCTTCAAAGTTTGTGACGGGAACACATACGACAATGACACTTCGCGAAGTTTCACGTAAGTACGGTCATACACCCATTCTTCCCATACACGGGAAGCTGTGGTATAATACAGTTTGGCATTGACATAGGTATCTACCTTATTACCATCCTGATCCACACCAGTCATGTGGATACCACCACCTTTGCTTACCGGTTCACGAACATTGACGCCACGGTCATTAAGTTCAGCTGTTTTATCAAGAATACCGCTACTGCTACCCCACATATTAGTATAGGATACAATCTGACCGCCTACAGAGAAATCAATATTAGCCGACAGACGGAAATTCTTAAAACTGATACTAGTATTAAAACCACCTGTGAAATCCGGATGGAAGTTACCCAGTTCATCTAGTGTATTCTGATTGTAAGTAGGTACATATTCACCACCATACAACGCCTTCTGCGAGGCACTCAGTTCATGGAAAATTATATTGCCATTGTCATCACGTTCCCATGTATTACCGGTTATCACACCAAGTGATTTACCAACCATAGCATAATTATACAAACGAGTTGTGAATGAAGTCCAATAAATAGAGTAAGAATCCACCCCATCAGCTAGTTCCACCAGTTTATTGCTATTCTTCGCTATATTGAAATTCATTTCCCATTTCCAGTTCTTAGTGGAAACGGGCATCCCGCCCAAACTCAATTCAACACCCCGATTACGAATTAAACCAGCATTCATCTTACGAGTGGAGTACCCCGATTGTGGAGCAGAGGTTACAGAGATTATCTGATCTTTGTCATCCCGAGTATAATAGTTGAAATCACCCCATAAACGATTATTGAACAAACGGAATTCCGTACCTATTTCATACGAAGTGGAAATAGACGGCTCAATATTATAATTTTTCTGAGAAGAAGGTTCATACATTGTAACATGTGAACCATAACTGGTATCTAGAGAATAAGTAGGATAAATATTATAAGCATCAAGCGTAGTACCTACCTGAGCCGCACTAGCACGCAGTTTCCAGAAATTCAGCCATTCTGCATTCACCCATTTATGAGCAAGGACAGAAGCGGAAAGGCCACCATACCAATAGCTATTGTGATTAGGACTCAACGTAGATGACATATCGTTACGGACAGAAGCATCAAGAAAATAAGTATCATCCAGCCCATAGTAGCTGTGGCATAAACACTACGTTCCTTGTAATGTGTCTTCTTATTATAGGCCAAGGCAATAGTACCCGATGAAGCAGCCAAATTATAATAATTATCCAAAGACAAGTCATAATTTGTATTGGTATATGCATATAAATTATCGTATGTATAGTCACGTACTTCTGCAAAAAGAGCCGCATCTACCGTTAGTTTGTCTTTAAAGAATGATTGTCCCCAAGTCAAACGTCCTTGTACGGTCAAATCAATTAAACTGCTTTGATCCTGACGATAATTTGACCGGAAATTAATAGATCCTGAAGGGCGTTCGCGTTCCAATTTGTAACCACGTATGTTACCATTTACGCGTACCCCTGCTTTCAAGTTATAAGGAAGGTCCACAGACACATCACCACTGAATACATTCCATTGATAAATGGTGCGATGATTATATTCATGAAACAAAGCATACGGATTATCATGGAATGCAGCACTTTGGTTATTCACACTGTTGATATTCCAAGTCCTCCATGATCCGTCCGGACGTTTATAGTCCTTATAATCTTTTAAATTGACATTGGTCTGTCCCCATTGGGTATATTCCTGCAAAACGGTACGTGAACCGTTATATCCACTTTCGGCAGCATTATGATCTTGACGATAAGTATATTTATAATCCAATGACACATTCATCCACGGTGTGGGTTTGAAATTAGTCTTGAACCCTAAGAAACGGCGAATAGCATCCGAATTGGGTTGCACACCAGTACGATAGCTATTGGTGAAAGAAACACGGGTATTAAAATCTTTCACACTCTTTGAAAACGAAACGTTGGTTGTATTGGTTACACCAGTCCGATAAAGATCTCTCAAATCCAACCCATGTTGCCAAGTGGCTGGTTTTCCATAATAATCACTGGTTTCGTCCAATGATAATGGAGTGACATATTTCACAGCCGGATCGTATGCAGCTCCCCAAGAAGTGTCCTCATTATAATCGTACACATAAGCACCTTGCAAACCGGGAATATCACCACTATACAAATCATAAATATCCTGAGCCCTGTTACCTTTTTCCGTACCTCCATATCCTCCGCCACCATACAGCTTCTGCATATTGAAATGATTATAGTAAGTTTCGGCCTGCAATGTATGACTTACTTCAAGCAACCCTTTCTCACTTTGTCCCGCCTTAGTAGTTATGATGATAGCACCTGCACCACCACGCGAACCATAAAGGGCAGTAGCCGCGGGACCTTTCAATACGTTTATGCTTTCTACATCATCCATATTGATAGAGTTTTTGTTGGTGATAGCACCATCTACCACATAAATAGGTTCATTGGCCGGATTATCCGACTGGGACGAAGAAGGAATGGAACCTGCACCACGCAAAATAATAGTACCTGCATCAAAACCTGAACTGGCACCACCTATAAAACGTGCTCCCGACACTTTACCAGCCATAGCATTACCCAAATCAGTCTGTCGTGAAATAGTCAAATCCTCACCTGCTACCTTTTGTGTAGAATAACCCAACGCTTTTTGTTTACGGTTCAATCCTTGAGCAGTTACAACCACTTCATCCAACACTTTTGTGTCCGACTTCATTGTTACAGTAATAGTACCACGCTGAATTCCAACTCGCTGAGTAATCATACCCAAATAAGAAACAATCAGCGCTTTAGCATCTGCAGGAACATTATTGATAGCAAACTTGCCATCCACATCCGTAATCGCTCCCATAGTAGTCCCTTCCACTAAAACAGACGCACCTATTATCGGCTCACCATCATCCGCTGAAGTTACAACTCCTGCAACTGTTTTAGGCGCTTGAGCCATAGAGAAGCCGATACCCAACCACAGACAAGCTAGTAACATTAACACTTTTTCTTTCATACTCACTCTCTTTTAATTAAACATTATCCAAGTTCTTTTGGAACTCATTTTATCAATAACATTGCAAAGATATAAAATTTTATTAAAAATAAAAGAATAAGGCTATTTATTTTTAGTCTATAATATTTTTTATTCATAAGTATTATTTAGTTGCGATATTTGTTAAAAGTAGGGTATTTATTTTATTTTGAGTATGAAATGATGTAAAACACATGAAAATTGTCAAGAAAATCACTTTTTTTCTTTGGTAATCATTTTCTTCTTTATATATCTTGTTCCCAATAAAGTAGTCTGCTACTTTTTATTTCTTTAACTATTAGCTCCCTGTGTGAAATTACTCTTTTAACAGTTGAATATCTTTGGAACGACTAAGATTTAGACGTTTTTTATAAGAAATGGATTCTTGTATTTTCCTCTTTTGTAGAACTGAGTTCCAAAAGAACTTATGCTTACCGTTCCCCCTCTATTCATTCAGTCCACCATACTTATATTATTTCTCCCTTTTACTTGATACACAATATATTATAACTATTTTTTTAGTCACTTTCTACTTATACTCTACCATTAGCATAATCAGCACTCTAAAAATCAGGCTATTATCTATTTAATATTCTATTTATTTTCTACTTATATGAACCATAAAACTATCAATCGTTTTTTTTATTACACAATTACAGTATTTATCAATCTACTAAATCCTAATCGGTCAAACTCGCAGGCGCGACCAAATAAAGGCTAACGGTTGATGTATCCTTCCACCTGACATACGCATATCAGCTAATATTTTCCATATCGGATGCCCTATCACACCATAATCACAGTACCCCACTATTTTATATAAATTATCATCTCCTATCCCCACTGCTGCAAAGCTTCAACCAGTCCGGAAGTATTTCTGCGTTTTCCATCTACAGGAATAGAAGAAAGGTCTCTTTCTCCGCAAAAATCCTCTTCTTTTCTGGAGAACAAAAAGAGGAGGAGTCCTTTTCATTTTTTTGCTCTGCTTTACTTTCCTCTGCTTTACTTTGTGACTTCATGTTTACATTTCCGGTTTTCATGTCCACATTTTCCGTTGAAATGCCTACGTTACTGCCGTCTACATACAAATTCTTGTATTTTGAAATCTCTATCAACAAGTAATCAGCCCGCACCTCTACACGCTTCCGTCGTTGTGCCGCCTCAAAATAATGGCCCTGTATGCTTTCCGAAGTAAGAATTCCAAATCTTTCGTATTGGACTTTACTAAAAAAGCCACGTTCCAATAGTGCATCCACCACTTGCTGTACATAATCGGCCGTACAGCCTTCGGGCAATCTGCGGGTAAAAGCAGACACTCATCCTTTCCCCAACGGCAAAAATATCCTTTGTGGTAAATACGTGCCAACAAGCGCAATACAAGCAATGTAGCCCGACTGCCCAACTCTTGTTCCACCAACAATATTTTATCATTCTCGAAGAAATCCACACTCAGGTAGAAAAATTCCAATCCGGTTGTTTGTAATGCCATATCAATATTTTTTTATTTATGGCAAATATAGAAAGAAGCCCGGACGGAATGACGCGATTTGACGCGATTTGGCACAATAATACGCAATAATGCACAATTGATGCTCCACACACATCTTGAATAGCAACCGGAAAGATATAGACGATAAAGACGAAAGATATATTATCTTACATGGGTATCATTATAGATGTTACAATTTTATCAAATATACATAGAAACAGATAGATGTATACAAAAAAAGAGAAACTGCCTCCAAAAGAAAACAGTATCTCTTTTTTATCTTATAAGATTCTTCCCTATTATTCTTCCGTATAACGTTCAATAGTCTGACCACGATCAGGACCTACCGAAACAATCTTGATCGGGGTTTCCAGCTGTTCTTCCAAGAAAGTGACATACGCATTGAATTCTTCCGGGAATTCATCCTCACTGGTCATCTTGGTCATATCAGTCTTCCATCCGGGAAGCTCCGCATATGCAGGTTCCAACCCCTCGCTAATATCATAAGGAAAGTAATCAATTTCCTCACCATTTACTTTATAAGCCACACATGCTTTGATAGTTTCGAAATCATCCAACACATCGCTCTTCATCATAATTAACTGGGTCACCCCGTTTACCATGATAGAATACTTCAAAGCCACAAGATCAATCCAGCCACAACGACGTTCACGACCTGTCACCGCACCATATTCATGACCTAAATCACGGATTTTCTTACCAGTTTCGTCAAACAGCTCGGTAGGAAAAGGACCTGATCCCACACGGGTACAATACGCTTTCATGATACCGTATACATTACCAATTTTATTAGGACCGATACCTAAACCGGTACAAGCACCGGCACAAATGGTATTTGAAGAAGTGACAAAAGGATAAGAACCGAAATCAACATCAAGCATCGTTCCCTGCGCACCTTCACAAAGCACACTCTTACCCGACTTCAGAAGATTGTTGATTTCATGTTCACTGTCCACCAAATGGAACTGTTTCAGGTATTCAATACCCTCCAACCATTGTTTTTCCAGCTCGGTTATATTATATTCATAGTTCAGACTTTTCAAGATCTGTTCGTGGCGTGCCTTTGCTTCTCCATACACTTCTTCAAAATTATGAAGGATATCACCTACACGTACGCCGTTACGACTCACTTTATCAGTATAGTAGGGCCTATACCTTTTCCGGTAGTTCCCACTTTGGCATCTCCTTTAGCAGCTTCATAGGCTGCATCCAGAATGCGGTGAGTAGGCAAAATCAAATGAGCTTTCTTTGAAATGTGCAAACGTTCTTTCAGGGGGTGTCCGCTAGCTTCCAAAGCTTCAGCCTCAGCCTTGAATAAAGCCGGATCCAGTACCACACCATTACCAATAATGTTTACTTTATTTCCTTGAAATATTCCGGAAGGAATGGAACGGAGCACATATTTCTGGCCTTCGAATTCCAGTGTATGGCCTGCATTCGGACCTCCCTGGAAACGAGCTACTACATCATAACGGGGAGTCAGAACATCGACAACCTTTCCTTTGCCTTCATCACCCCATTGCAAACCTAACAAGACATCTACTTTCATGTTTCTTCGTTTTATGTTACTTATCTTTTTTCTTCCTACGCTTGGCCCAAGTACACTTGCTGCATACACCATAGATATATAAGGAATAGTGCGAGGCATGAAATTTCTTCAGCTTCGTATTGGCAATGGCTTGTTTCAGATTCTCATCCTGAAATTCGGTCACTTTGCCACATTCCGTACATATCATGTGATGATGGGTTTCATTGTTGTACGCACGCTCGTACTGGGAAGAATTGCCGAACTGATGTTTAATAACCAATTTTGCATCGATAAAAAGAATGATGGTATTATAAAGAGTAGCCCGGCTTACCCGGAATTTCCCTTCATTTGCCATATAATTATAAAGCGTATCAATGTCAAAATGACCTTTAATGGAATAGATAGTATCGAGTATAGCATATCGTTCAGGTGTCTTCCGATGCCCGTTAACCTGCAGATATTCTGTCAAGATCTGCTTTACCTTATCTTTCACATTCTCTTCCATCACAGATTTCAGTTCCGCCGTCAAAGTTAAGCCTTTTTATGATAACATGAAAGTTTAATGCCAATATTCTGTTTCTAATTTTATTTCTCCAGCCAAAGAAGCTATTTCTACCTTATCTGATTTGGCTAATGGAGCCAACAATCGGTTCACCTTTTTGCCATTTTCTTTGCTTTGAACGGCAAACTTCTTCAAAGCAGTAGCAGCTGCTTTGCGGGGCAACACTCCCTCGCTTTGTAAAGTGGCCATTGCCTGATCCAAAAATTCAGCTTCCGAACGCTCAGTCAGCTGATTACCCTTCATCAATAGTCTTGCCATCAGCATAAAGCCGCATAACTGAAAATATTCACGATCATCGGCCATCCATTCGAAAGCCTTCTCCGAAGCATAAGGCAAATATTGGAACAAACTCATGCAAGTCAGTTCCGCTATTTCCGGATAGCGCATATCTTCTACCCATATATCAGCTATTTCCGGATAAAATGTTTCTACCGGCTGTAACATCCCCGCCAGAATTTTACATTCACGGATATTTTCTTTCCATAAAGCCTGCGCCACTTCATGATTTTTTTCATAACGAGCAGCTATTTCTTTCAAACGCGGAAGTTCGATGCCAAAATTCAGTTTATAGTCTAATCCCTTCTCGCGCATACTTTGGGAAGCCACCCCATTCATAAACAAACGGAATTGCCCCTTTATGTCTTTTATTGTTTCATGTACATCCATATTTTTTCTTATTCATTTCTATAAGGAAGATTCGCAAATTCTTTGCTATAACGTAACATCTGCTCCGCGTAACCTTCATTATAAGATACTTTTACATCTATAATATTTCCATCTTTATCTGTCACAGCCTCATATACAGGATTTACAAAACCTTTGTAAGGAGCCAAATGAAGTTTTTCATAACGTGCCAATATCTCGGCATGCAAAACCGGATCTATTTTCACCGCATACTTTTCGACCAATTTACGGGCAGCCTCAAAATCGCCTTCACTTTTAATGCGTTGTATCTCAGCCAGCAACTGTCCGAACAGAGTGCGCAATTTTTGATAATCGTTTATCTTCACATACGTTTTTCCATCCTTCTTAACCATTTCAACCACCTTATCTGCAGCACCTTTCTCAAATGTCCACCGCGCAATGAGCTGGCGGTTACGCATGTGTGCTTCCTCTACCATATTACCTAACTCGATGCGGACTAACTGGGTCATCAGACCATTCATCATATAAGTATAATATTCTGCTTTAAAGGCATCTCCATCCGGTGTAAGCCCCAATTCTATCATTTTGTCATCCGGCAGATAGTACAAACCGAATAAATCGGCACGTGCCTCTTCTATCGTAGATCCATACGCTTTCAAAGCATCCTGATCTACTCCCGGTAACAACTGCCCAGAACCGTCGTCCCAAACATTCATGCAAATCAGTATGTAAATCCCCTGTAAGATCTGCATATTTCTTTATCCATTCTTTCTCTTCGGCACCGCAAACAAATTCATCTGCAAATCCATTACCATGAGCCGCTTTATTATAGGCATCTGTCAGATTTCCGATGGTTACAGACTTAGAACCATGCACACTACGAATCCAGTTGGAATTAGGGAGATTAATCCCAATCGCCGTAGCAGGATACAAATCCCCCCCCAGCATAGCGGCTGTAATCACCTTGGCCGACACACCTTTCACTTCCTTTTTTTTAAACCGATGATCTACAGGTGAGTGATCTTCAAACCATTGGGCATTAGCGCTGATGATTTCCGTGCGCTTGGTTGCTTCCAGATCTTTAAAATTCACAATGGACTCCCAACTAGCTTTCAATCCTAACGGATCTCCATAACTTTCAATAAAGCCGTTAACAAAATCCACGCGTGAATCCAAATCCTTCACCCACGCAATAGAATATTCATCAAAATCCTTCAAGTCCCCGTTCTTATAAAATCGAATTAATTTTTCGATAACTATTTTTTGTTGTGCATCTTCTGCCACACCAAGAGCCTTATCCAACCAATAAATGATCTTATCAATGGCTTGCCCATACAATCCGCCAGATCTCCAGACCTTTTCTTGTACTTTTCCGTCCTCTTTCACTAAACGGCTGTTCATACCAAACATTACCGGCATCATATCATCCGGATTCTTCAAATTATGATAAAAATCTTCCGCTTCTTTCTGGGTTACCCCTTCGTAATAATTTGCAGCCGAAGTCAGGACCAAATCTTCCCCGTCTGCCTGATTCACACGTTTAGGCATCATTTCAGGATCAAAAATCACCGGAAAGACTTCTTCACAAAGTTCTTCCACTGTTTCCCCTTTACCCAAAGGCAACTTCAATGCATCCACACTATTCAATGCGTCTCTAAGAAATTCCGGAGTGAAACCTGGTACGAACTTATCCGAAGCATAATGATGATGAATTCCGTTAGAAAACCATATACGTTTCAGATAAGTTTCCAAATTGACGAAATTCACATCTGTACGATCTCCCTGATACTCTGTATATACGGTTTCCAACATTTTACGAATAAGCAAATTGTATTTGCCATTCTGATCAAACAAAATATCACGACCTTGCAAAGCAGCTTGTGACAAATAGTAAATCAACTCTTTTTGTTTCAAACTCAGTTCTTCAAATCCATACACTTTATATCGAAGTAACTGTAAGTCGGCAAATTGTTCAACCGTGTAATTAAATTCCTCCATTTTATTCATGCTCTTGTCTACTTCATTGCAACCAGCCTGTTTCATTTCTACAATCAACTTTTTTTCATAGATACATAATTCATGAGCCGAAATAAAAAAAGGAAAACAATTGTTTTCCTTTTTCTAAATTATAATGTAGCAAATTATGCTCTTACTTCTTTTCTTGATTTCTCTTACGATAGCCATTAGGAGTCTCACCCACATTCTTATAAAATGCAGCATAAAAAGATTGGCGATTAGCAAAACCTACCATTGCACTAATCTCTTCCACATTCTTATCCATATAGCGTTTATCAACTAAAAGATGCAAAGCATCTTTAATACGATATTCATTCAGCAAACAAGAATAATTCATTCCGAAGCGGGAATTCACTACAGCTGACAAATAACGAGTATTTGTCTTTAATTCTTTCGCCAAGTCTTTTGCTGAATAATTAGGATCTTTGTACTTTTTCTGAACAACTACAATGTTCAAAATCTTATCATACAATTCATCGGCAAGTTCTGCTCTAATCAGAGATCTGTAAGCAGCCTTTTTCTCTTTCTTTTCTCTCAGGTTATACGGCTTTTTCTTAGGAGCCGCTTCCTGGGTTTCTGATTTTTTTTCCACGTCGCTCATCAGTTAATTTTTCTTTTAATTTTTCGTTGTTTGGTTAGTTATATAAATGCAAACATCTAATTTTGGACAAATGTGGGAAAAGTTTTTTTCATATGCAACTTTTTTTGCCTAATTTATTCCTTAAATAATCACAACACTTTGTTTTTTAAGTGGCAAAAAGTTTATTTGTCCGATCTACAATAACCGGCTTCTCTTTCAAGTAGTAATTTCCAACCAAATGAGTTACGAATAAAAGTATATCTTATTTATTATTATCAGGCAGAGATCCCGACCAAATCTAAAGATTTTACTACCTTTGTAGCCGATTACATTTTAAAATAATAAACAGATATGTTCCAAACTCTAAAAAATTACTTCGGATACGATAGTTTCCGTCCTTTACAGCAAGATATTATTCAAAATATATTAGCTCAAAAGGATACTTTGGTATTAATGCCTACAGGAGGAGGGAAATCCATCTGTTATCAATTACCGGCTTTACTGATGGAAGGTACGGCCATTGTCGTTTCACCTCTTATTTCTTTAATGAAAGACCAGGTGGAAAGTTTACAAGCAAACGGAATTGCAGCACGGGCACTGAACAGCAGCAATAATGAAACAGAAAATATAAACCTACGTCGCGAATGTCTTCAAGGAAAAATCAAATTGCTTTATATTTCACCTGAACGATTACTTATAGAAACAAATTTCCTGTTGAAAGATATCCAAATATCTTTATTTGCCATTGATGAAGCTCATTGCATCTCACAATGGGGACATGATTTCCGGCCTGAATATACCCAATTAAAGGTACTACGTAATCAGTTTCCCAAAGTACCAATTGTAGCATTAACTGCTACAGCTGACAAAATAACCCGAAAAGACATTGCACAACAATTGGCCTTGAAAGATCCTAAAATATTCATATCTTCCTTTGATCGTCCCAATCTGAGTTTGGAAGTAAAAAGAGGCTACCAACAAAAGGATAAGGCACGGACTATCCTTGAATTTATAGAAAAACACAAAAATGAATGTGGTATCATTTATTGCATGAGCCGCAGCAAAACAGAAAGTGTGGCCGCAATGCTGATGAAACAAGGTATCCGTGCAACCGTTTATCATGCAGGATTAAGCAGTGATATGCGTGATAAAGCACAAAATGATTTCATAAACGATCGTGTACAGGTAGTGTGTGCCACTATTGCTTTCGGGATGGGAATTGATAAATCCAATGTACGCTGGGTTATTCATTATAACCTTCCTAAAAGCATAGAAAGTTTCTATCAAGAAATAGGACGTGCCGGACGTGATGGTATGGAAAGTGATACTTTGCTGTTCTATTCACTGGGAGACTTGGTTATGCTTTCCAAATTCGCTACAGAAAGCAGCCAGCAGGAAATTAACTTAGAGAAATTACACCGAATGCAACAATATGCTGAATCGGATATCTGTCGGAGGCGTATTCTGCTGAACTATTTTGGTGAGACAATGGACCATGATTGCGGCAACTGTGATGTGTGCCGTAATCCCCCCGAGCGCTTTGACGGAACAATCATTGTACAAAAAGCTTTAAGTGCAATAGCCCGAACTAACCAACAAATAGGCACCCACATGTTAATAGACATATTGAAAGGGTCAGCGAACCAAGAACTGATTGACAAAGGTTATGACAAACTGAAAACATATGCTGCAGGAAGAGATATTCCTGCACGCGACTGGCAAGATTATCTACTGCAAATGCTGAATCTAGGCTATTTCGAAATAGCTATAATGAAAACAATCACCTCAAAATAACTGAAAGCGGGCAAAAAGTATTGTTCGGCAAAGAACCCGCCATGCTGGTAGTCATCAAACGGGAAGAATTCATACCTGCTAAGGAAAAACGTAAAAAGAAAGCCAAGGAAGAGGTACTCTTTCCCACTCCGGTTACTTTTGGTAATGAAAACAAGGACTTGTTCGAGGAGTTACGTGTACTGCGTAAAAAACTGGCAGACCAGCAAGCTATACCTGCCTATATTGTTCTATCCGACAAGACTTTGCACCTGATCGCCACCCAACAACCTACAACTATAGAAGCATTCGGCAACATCAATGGTATCGGCGAATATAAGAAAGAAAAATACGGAAAAGATTTTATAGAGTTGATAAAAAAGGTATTGCAGGAATGAAAATACCTTTTTTAAAAGCTATTGCCCTCATATACCAACAATAGGAACAGATAAATTCTGTTCCTATTGTAAAAGCACGATGATTGTCTGACAATAATCCTGTTCGCATTTTTACTTACTCGCTTTCAGCTTATCCTGCAACTCCGGTCGGGGCACTCCCAACTCTATTGCTTTTTCAAAAGCAACATACGCTTCTCTTTTCTTTTTCTGACTTAAATAAATCTCACCACACATCACATAAATTTCCGCATCGTCCGGTGCCAGTTTGGCGGCCTCCTCCAAATCCAATAAAGCCAGATCAGGCGTATTCATTTCTACAGCCAATGTAGCACGAGCTTTCAAATAAGAGACATCTCTGGGATTATCGGAAACCAATCTGTTGAAATCTTCTAAAGATTCACGATACTTCAACTCCTTCTGATTTAAAAGTGCCCTGCCCAAACGTGCAGTATTATTTCCCGGTTCCTCCTGTAATAAAGTGTTATAATCTATTCTCGCTCCTTTATAATCCCTACGTTGCATATAAATATAAGCCCGGAAAAGTAATGCTTCCTTATTTTTCTTGTCTATATCGATCACATTACAATAATCCACATAAGCCCTGTCAAACAAATTTTTCTCCAAATAGAGTGAAGCACGATTGAGCAATGTAACAACAGAATATGGAGTAATATTCAAGGATAACGTGTACGAGTCAATAGCATCATCTATTTTCCCCAATCTCCGCTGGACCGTTCCTAGATTAGTAAACAATAAAGCATTACGCATATTGGCAGGATCCATCTTCAATGCCTGTCTGAACAAAATTTCTGATTTTGTCAAACTGTCTTTTTTTGCCGCATCCAACGCACTGGTTATCAGTTCATCGTAAGTTTGCGCCTGCAACTGCATACATGCACATAGCAACATAAGATAACATACGATCTGTTTCATCCGATTTTCTATATTAATTAATTCCGGTTGCAAAGGTAGAGGAATCTTTAACGATATTCCTTTAGTTTAATTAAAAAAAGCATAAGGTAGGTTTCTCGTTTTAAAGGGTATTCCGTATATTTGGCATACAATTTTAAAAGAATAAAGAACATGAAAGTAGAAAAAGCGATATTCGCCGCCGGATGCTTCTGGGGCGTACAACATCAGTTCGAACGTATTCCGGGTGTACTAAACACTACAGTCGGTTATACAGGTGGTCCGGAAGCCAACCCCGCATATACTCAGGTAAAAGCCCACATGACACACCATGTAGAAGCTATTTTTGTAGATTATGACGCCGACATGGTTTCTTATGTGGATTTGTGCAAACTTTTTTTGAAATACATGATCCCTCACAAACCGATGGAATAGGTCCCGACCTTGGGCCGCAATATCGGAGTATGATTTTCTACATGGATGAAAAACAAAAATCCGAAGCTGAAGAGGTCATCGAACTGCTTCGCTCGAAAGGTCATAGAGTCAATACCAGATTACGCCCTGCCGAGAAATTTTGGGAAGCAGAAGGCTATCATCAGCACTATTACGATAAAATGGGAGGAGAACCTTACTGTCATATACGCGTAAAAAAATTCTAAATTAAACAACAGAGATGTGTTCAAATAATAGCACACCTCTGTTATTCATAATTATCCGAAACCTTTCATCATTTCATCAATGCCTCCAGATACATATAAAATTCGGGGTCCTCGCCAACTACCTGTTTAGCAATTTTCCCTTCAGGATCAATCACATATTTAGTGGGATAACCACTTACTCCATACATCACCGCCACATCCGGTTCACCTATATTGCGTACATTAATCCACGGCAATTGATGCTCAGCTACTGCTTTTTTCCATTTATCCTCTGTATCATTGCAGTCAATCCCTACAAATTCTATTTTTCCCTTGTATTTTTCATATGCCTTTTTCATTTCGGGAATTCCTTTTATGCACCATCCACACCAGCTTCCCCAGAAATCAAGCACTACATATTTACCTCTCAGAGAAGATAAGTCAAAATTCTTTCCATCCAAATCCTTCAAAGTAAATTCTGGAGCGAGATTACCTGGTTTCATTGCTTCTTTTGCTTTATCGCGAGCCAGTTCTTTCTCATATCCTTCTCTCATTCTCTGATATAAAGGAGCCATCATTCCTTCCTTTACCCGATCAGTCAAAACATTAAAAGCATCCCCAACTGATCCCTTGACAACTGTGACATTACATATACTGATACATCTTTATCCGGATTCTGCCTAACATAGTCACTTTTTATTTTTAAAATATTTCCATACCATTCTTTTGCTGGAGCATAAACTTTACGGATAGAATCTCCGGGTATTCCTTTTTTCTCCATATCCATACAGACTACGTTCAATGAATCTATTTATGACTATATGTTTTACAGTCCTCCACCACTTCATTATAATCGTCATAAAAGGAACCTCCCTCCAATTTATATTCATCCAATGAACCTGAAATTTTTATAGGCTGGCCAGGCAACAGCAAAAAACTTACAGCTTTCATCGATATGGCAGGTATACTGCCATCCTCATTGGGTTTCACTGACGGTTTACCATAAATATAAACCTGTTTCAATACACTATTACCTAAATTAAAGGCAAAACTTCCATTTTGCATGGCAACCGTATCTGTCCTACGACTATCACGATCATTTACAGGAAAAGATTGTACCAATAATGTATCACTCTCGATACCAGTCAGCGTACCGCTGATTTCCGGTCGGCTCAAAGGCTGGCAGGCAATCATAAAACCAGCTCCTACCAAAGCATAAACTAAATTCTTCATTTAAATGTCTTTCAATTATTATCTTTGTTTTATTTGCAGCATCAAATATACTTTTTCTTATCCAATAAAAATAAAGAATCAGAAGTAAAATGCCATTCACTTCTGATTCCCCGTAAAAGACCTATAAATTTCTATGCTTTCTTGATATAATCCACAATCCAAGCACCCACTTCCCTGGTACCATACTTGGCCCCACCTTCAACCTGAATTTCCGGAGTACGCACATTTTCATCCAAAGAAGCATCTACAGCCTTACGAATCAAGCGCCTTCCTCCTTAAGGTCAAAATACTCAAACAGCATGGCTACCGATAGGATTTGAGCCAATGGATTGGCTATATTCAATCCTTTAGCCTGTGGCCATGAACCGTGAATAGGTTCGAATACCGGAGTGCTTTCACCCGTAGAAGCAGAAGGAAGCAATCCCATAGAGCCGCTGATAACAGAGCCTTCATCTGTCAGAATATCACCAAATGTATTCTCAGTCACCATCACATCAAAGAAACAAGGATCCTGAAGCATCTTCATGGCAGCATTATCCACAAACATATAGTCTGTAGTCACTTCCGGATACTGAGGAGCCATCTCTTGTGCAATCTGTCTCCACAGACGTGAAGATGCCAACACATTGGCTTTATCAACTACAGTAAGATGCTTACGGCGCTTCATAGCATATTCAAAAGCCACTTTTAAGATACGCTCAATCTCCGGACGAGTGTACATATTGGTATCGTATGCCTTATCATTATCCTGATATTTTTCTCCGAAATACATACCTCCGGTCAATTCACGGATACAGATAAAATCTGCATTTTCCACCAGTTCAGCCCGTAACGGAGATTTATGAACCAGACATTTAAAAGTCTGCACAGGACGAATATTAGCAAACAAACCCAATTTTTTACGCATAGCAAGCAAACCTTGTTCCGGACGAACTTTTGCTGTGGGATCATTATCAAATTTAGGATCACCTACAGCAGAAAACAACACTGCATCCGCATTCTTACAAGCCTGAAAAGTCATTTCAGGAAACGGATCACCTACTTTATCGATCGCATCCGCACCACAGATCGCATATTCATAACTTACTTTATGACCAAATTTCTCGCAAACAGCATTCATCACATCAACGCCTTGCACTGAAATCTCCGGTCCGATACCGTCACCGGCTAAAACTGCAATTTTAAAATCCATTTTTTAGTGATTAATGGTTAGCGGTCAGTGATTAATAGTTGGCGGTTAATGAAATCTGACAACACTGTTCATTAACCACTAACCATTAATCACTAACCATTATTATTCATATTCATTTTCTATTATATTCAGCATTTTCATGGTAGCCTTAATAGCAGCCTCCGTCTGGTCAGCATCCAGCCCACGAGTACGAAATACTTTTTCTTCAAAACTCCAAGTTATTACTGTTTGTACAAATGCATCTGTACGGCCCCCAGGAGGAATACTTACCGCATAGTTGGTCAACATAGGGAATTTACGCCCCAGTGTCACTTTATAAATTTTACGCAATGCACGCACAAAAGCATCATACTGACCGTCGCCACTGGAATTCTCCTCAAACTCTTTTCCATTAATCTCTATTTTCACAGTAGCCATCGGCTTCAGTCCATGCGCCAGTGTCACAATATAACTTTTCAATTTTACACTTTCGCTTACCACCCCATGCTTCAGCACATCGGAAACAATATAAGGCAAATCCTCCTGAGTAACCAGTTCCTTCTTATCACCCAATTCGATAATACGTTCCGTTACCTTACGCATGGATTCTTCATCTAAATCAAGACCCAAATCCTCCAGATTTTTACGAATATTGGCTTTGCCACTAGTCTTGCCCAACGCATACTCACGTTTACGCCCGAATCGTTCCGGCAGCAAATCATTGCAATAAAGATTATTCTTGTTATCACCGTCGGCATGAACGCCGGCCACTTGCGTAAACACATTCTCACCCACAATCGGCTTGTTGGCAGGAATAACAATACCTGAATAAGATTCCACCACTCGGCTCACATCATTCAGACGGCTTTCGTCAATATTGGTCAAAGCATTAAAATGATCCTTCAGAATAGCTTGAACACTGGCAAGTGGTGCATTTCCTGCACGTTCCCCTAATCCATTGATAGTAGTATGAAGCCCTTTAACCCCACTCAGCACAGCAGCAAGTACATTACTCACAGCCAAGTCATAATCATTATGCGCATGGAAATCAAAATGGGTATGAGGATAACGTTTTTTCATCTTCCGCATAAATTCTATCACTTGCAAAGGATTCAAGATACCTAATGTATCGGGTAACATATATCGCTTGATGCTAGTATCCTTCAATCCGTCCATCAACTGGAATACATAGTCAGAAGAGTCTTTCATACCGTTACTCCAATCTTCCAGATATACATTAACGGCAATATCCAGTTCATCAGCATAACGCACCACATTCACAATATCTTCAATATGTTCTTCAGGCATTTTCTTCAACTGCTGTGTACAATGTTTCAACGAACCTTTACACAATAAGTTATTACCCTGCATCCTGTACGTTGTATCCAGTCTACAGAAGTACGGCCATCCACAAATCCGAGCACCTCCACTTTGTGAAGCAAATTCCGGCGGGCAGCCCAGTCACATATCATTTAACGCTTCAAATTCGCCATCCGATACACGGGCCGAGGCAACCTCTACCCTGTCTACCTTTAAATCTTCCAATAGCAATCGAGCAATCATCAATTTTTCATGGGGTACAAAAGATACTCCGCTGGTTTGTTCACCATCGCGGAGTGTTGTGTCCATGATTTCTATTTTGACGCTTTTTCCCATGCTTCTATCTTGTCTTTGTTGGTCAGCAAAAAGTCGATATCATCCAACCCGTTCATCAAACAATGTTTCTTATATGCATTGATTTCAAAATGTTCGCTTTTACCTGTAGCCTTGTTGGTTATAGTCTGTTCAGGCAAATTTACTTCCACCTCTATTTTTGGATCTGCATGAATTGAATCAAAAAGTTCCTTCAAGAATCCTTCACTCACCACCACCGGAAGTACAAAATTATTTAATTCATTATTCTTATGAATATCAGCAAAGAAGCTGGACACAACTACCCGGAAACCATATCCGGCGATAGCCATGCAGCATGTTCACGGCTGGAACCAGAACCGAAATTCTTTCCCGCCACAAGGATTTGTCCACCGTAAGTAGGATTATTCAATACAAAATCCTTGTTAAGAGAACCATCTGGATTGTAACGCCAGTCACGGAACAGATTATCACCAAAGAATTTCTCTTCACGAGTTGTCGCCTTTAAGAAACGGGCCGGAATAATTTGGTCTGTGTCCACATTCTCTAAAGGAAGGGGTACGCAAGTGCTTGTTATGATATTGAATTTCTGTTTCATTGTCTTCGCATTTTTAAATTAGTTCTCTAGGATCTGTTATTACACCGGTCACTGCCGCCGCAGCAGCTACCAGCGGACTGGCAAGCAACGTGCGAGCACCTGGTCCCTGGCGTCCTTCAAAATTACGGTTACTAGTAGATACCGAATATTTTCCGGCCGGAATCTTATCATCATTCATAGCCAGACAAGCAGAACATCCCGGTTGACGGATAGAAAATCCTGCTTCCTCCAAGATTTTGTCCAAACCTTCTTCACGAATCTGTGCATCTACCATCCATGATCCTGGAACCAGCCATGCAATCACATGATCTGCTTTCTTTTTCCCTCTCACTAAAGAGGTAAAGGCACGGAAATCCTCAATTCGTCCGTTAGTGCAAGCACCCAAAAATACATAATCAATTTTCTTACCTAGCAAGTATTCTCCCGGCTGAAAGCCCATATAGTCCAAAGACTTTTTAAAAGAAGCACTTTTATCATCTACCGGAATATGTTCAGTGATTCCCATACCCATTCCTGGATTCGTTCCGTATGTAATCATCGGCTGAATATCTGCTGCATCAAAACGAACCTCTTTATCAAATACAGCATCATCATCACTCTTTAATGTTTTCCAATGAGACACCGCTTTATCCCAATCCGCACCCTTCGGAGCATGTTCCCTGCCTTTTATATATTCAAAAGTCACTTCATCAGGAGCAACCATGCCACCACGTGCCCCCATTTCAATACTCAGATTACATAAAGTCAGACGCCCTTCCATACTCAAGTTACGGACAGCTGAACCGGCATATTCCACAAAGTATCCAGTAGCACCACTGGTTGTCATCTTAGACATCATATAAAGAGCCATGTCTTTTGCCGTCACTCCTTTACCCAGTTCGCCATCAATAGTGATACGCATGGTTTTCGGACGAGATTGTAAGATACATTGTGAAGCCAACACCATTTCTACTTCACTGGTTCCAATACCGAAAGCAACAGCTCCCATCGCACCATGGGTAGAAGTATGCGAGTCACCACAAACAATTGTCATCCCCGGCAAAGTCAGCCCTCTTTCCGGACCTACTACATGAATAATACCATTTCTTTTATCCATCATACCGAAATGAGCCAAACCGAAATCTTTGGCATTCTTTGCCAAAGTATCCACCTGCGTTTTAGAAACCGGATCCTCAATCGGTTTGTCCTGGTCATGTGTCGGAGTATTGTGATCCGGCATACAATATACATGATCCGGACGAAAGACTTTCACCCCGCGTGCGCGCAGTCCCGCAAAAGCCTGCGGACTAGTTACTTCATGACAATAAAGCCTGTCTATATAAAGCTGAGTAGGTCCGTCCTCAACCTTTTGTACCACATGGGCATCCCAAATCTTATCAAATAATGTGTTAGCCATTTTACGTATTATTATCTTTTAAACTTGTTGATACAATCAATATATGCTTCTACTGATGCAGCGATAATATCTGTATTCGCTCCGAAACCATAGTACATCTGTCCGTCATATTCCACCTGCATGTGTACTTTACCCATATCATCACTACCTTTACTGATAGCCTGGATCGTAAATTCCTTCAACACCATGTGGCGGTCAATAATTTTTTTCAAAGCCTTGATAGCAGCATCTACCGGTCCATTTCCACTGGCAGCAGCTTCAAAGTGCTCTCCTGCAATATTCAGCCCTAAACTTGCCACCGAACGAACTCCCACTCCGCTTGTTACCTGCAAGTAATCCAGTTTAATATGGTTATTAACACTTCTATCGGCACCTGCCAATACCAGAATATCATCATCTGTGATATCTTTCTTCTTATCAGCCAGTTTTAAGAAATCCTCATATACCTTATCCAATTTGTCCTGCTCCAGTTCGACTCCCAAAACATGAAGACGATGTTTTAACGCAGCACGTCCGCTACGAGCAGTCAAAACAATAGCATTATCATCAATGCCCACATCCTTCGGGTCAATAATTTCGTATGTTTGTACGTTCTTCAAAACACCATCTTGATGGATACCGGATGAATGTGCAAAAGCATTGCGTCCCACAATTGCCTTGTTCGGCTGAACCGGCATATTCATCAAACTTGACACCATACGGCTAGTCGGATAAATCTTCTGAGTATTGATATTTGTCTGAATATTAATATCATTATGGCATTTGACAATCATTGCCACCTCTTCCAAGGAAGTATTACCAGCACGTTCTCCAATACCATTGATAGTCACTTCTACCTGACGTGCTCCATTTAACACACCACTAATCGTATTAGCAGTAGCCATACCCAAATCATTATGACAATGAGTAGAAATAATAGCCTTATCAATACCATCTACATGATCTACCAAATATTTAATTTTCGCCCCATACTCTTCAGGCAAGCAATAACCTGTAGTATCAGGTATATTCACTACTGTCGCTCCCGCTTTAATAACAGCTTCTACCACACGAGCCAAATATTCATTATCCGTACGTCCTGCGTCTTCCGCATAAAATTCCACATCATCTACATAGCGACGTGCATATTTCACAGCAGCCACCGCACGTTCAATAATTTCTTCACGAGTAGAATTGAATTTATATTTGATGTGAGAATCTGAAGTTCCAATGCCAGTATGAATACGTTTGTGTTGGCAAACTTCAATGCGTCAGCAGCTACATCGATATCTTTTTCAACTGCACGAGTCAGCGCGCAAATGGTTGGCCAAGTAACAGCCTTAGAAATTTCAATTACTGAATTGAAGTCCCCCGGACTTGAAATAGGAAATCCTGCCTCAATCACATCCACTCCCAAAGCCTCCAACTGCTTAGCCACCTGAATCTTTTCCACTGTATTCAACTGACATCCCGGAACCTGTTCGCCATCACGAAGAGTGGTATCAAAAATAAATAATCTGTCACTCATAAATTTCAATTTTATACATTATTACATTCATAAAAAAAACCTTTCACACAAGGAAGTGAGAAAGGCTTTCGTATATCATTATTCACACATACTTTTATGCACAACACTCACTTCCTGCTGACTTTGCCAGTAGAATAATAATGCCGCATAGCAAAATATGTATAAATCCTTGGTTCATTGTTTATCTCTTATTTTATCTAAAACGTTGCAAAGGTAGAGATTATTTTCTAAACACAAAATAAAAATGAAAGTTTTTTCATAATATAAACTACGATTTTTTATTTATTCTATTTTTAGAGTAACAGTTTATAGGAAGATATACATCTACAAGTATCTCTATAGAAGTGTATCTCCAAAGTTATAGATCACTTTAGATATAGAGGCCCAATTGAATTGACACAAATTAAACTCACTTTATGACATAGACATGAACATTGCCCGCTACAGGGCAAAACTTCCGGGGTTGCTTCCCGCCGGAGAAGGAGCATGGCGGAGCCAGCCGGGCAGGCCCGGGGAAACGGAGCCAGCCACACGTGGATGTAAATTCACACGTGGATGCAAAAAAAAAGCCTCCGGAACTTCTTCAAGTCCGGAGGCTTCAATCAAAAACGGCAGCTACCTATCTCCACTCGTGACGCAGTACCATCGGCGTGACAAGGCTTAACTTCTCTGATTCGGGAA